>ERZ773193.2981-NODE-2981-length-16509-cov-14.465115_pt1 | contig 16509 bp, 15 predicted proteins | sample MGYA00511110_ERZ773193 | MGnify/ENA primary metagenome ERZ773193 (study PRJEB29015, sample SAMEA2737784) | human gut metagenome | biome: human gut; feature: human-associated habitat; material: faeces | place: China | collected 2012 ...
GCCGTTGCGGCTCAGGGTGCGCTTTGCAGCCAGAGCCTCCTTGTAGGCGGTGGAAACGGTGCAGGCGGTCTTGGTGGCGCTGATGTTGGCACCCGCTGCGCCCTGCAGCGCCTCGATGGACTTTTTGTCGATGGACAGAGCCATGGAGTAGCCTGCGCTGTCCAGACGCTCGGCGGTGATGTCGTCGGGCACGGAAGCGGCGTCGAAGCCGTCGATGATCTCGTTCACGGCCTCGTCGTTGTCGATGTCCAGATCCAGATAGGTGGTGGTGCCGGCATCGGCATCCACGCCGTTTGCCTTGTCGTAGGCCTTGACGGCAACCTCAGTGTCGCGGACAGGGATCTTGACCTTACCGGCCTTGGGGCTGCCCTCGTAGCGGTTGTTGAAGATGGTATTGTCGCGGGTGACCAGAGTCGCACGCAGCTTTGCATCCACCAGAGCGGAGTAACGCTCCTGACTTGCATGTGCCATAGAAATCTCCTTTCGTTGTTACAGGTTCAGTTCAGGGTTCAGGGATTTGAAAGCGGCTTCCACACCATCGCTCTCGTTGGCGGGCGGTGCACCGTGCTCGGCTCCGGTGGAGACCACGGCCACACCGGCTGCACCGTCCTCGCCGAACGCCCATGGGTTGGCCTTTGCGGCATCGTCCAGTGCCTTTGCAATGTCGGTACCGCGGTCGGCAGAGCCCTTCAGGGCGTCCAGATCCAGCAAAGCACGCACTGCCTTGACGCTGCGGCCCTTCTTGCTCATGATGGCGGCATTCAGGGCATTATCGAAGGCAAAGCCCTCGGCCTGCGCCTTCATGTCGGCTTTCAGCTTGGTGACCTGCTCCTGCAGGCCTGCCACGTCCACGCCGTCAAAGGCTTTCAGGCCGTCCTGTGCGGTTTTGAGCTGGGCGTTTGCGTTGTCCAGCTGGGTCTGCAGGGCGGTGGCGGCAGACTTCTCCCGGTTGATGTCTGCGCCGTTCTCCTGCATGATCCAGTTGAGCTGCTCGTCGGTGATGCCGGGGATCTTGTTCTTCACGTCTTCACGCTTCATGGTGGAAACTCCTTTCGTGTGTGAGACCTCAGTTTTTTACACTGTTCTCTGTCAGTATTCGGTCTTGGGCGGGGTACGCGCCGCCCGCCGCATGGTGCCGCTTGCGGGAGTTGAACCCGCCACCCCCGGATTAAAAGTCCGGTGCTCCTCCAACATGAGCTAAAACGGCATGAAAAAACCACTATGAAGCCTTTTTCTGGGCACATAGTGGTTAAAATGGGGGATTTCCGTGAATGAAAGCTTACTTTTTGGGGTGCGGGTGCGGCGTGTATTTGTCGTCCTGCGCCTGCTGCACGGCGGATGCAATCATGAAGAACAGCCGGGCACCGTTCAGCAGAACGATCTCCAGCAGCGCAAGGATCATCAGAGTGATAAGAACTGTAGTAACCATAGCGAGCCTCCTAAAAATGGGCAAAAGAAAACCACGGTGCGTGTGCATCGTGGTTCAGTTGATGTTATGAATTACGGCGTGCAGCAGTAGATTCTGTCGTACACTGCTTCGCCCTCACGAGAAAGAGCTGTCGGCTCGTCATTCTCGTCAAAGGTCGATGTGATGAAATCATCAAGCTCCAAAAGAAGCTCGTCCAGACTCCTGCAGTTTACAGCGCTGGGAACATGCTTCTTCAAAAACTCCTTGGAATCAGTATCTAAATCTTCAAAACAAAAGGTCATTTCTGCTCACTCCTTGGATTCAGCTGAATCAGCTGTCCCGTGTCTGGGTTTATCGTGACGATCGCTTTGCCAATAAGGCGCACGCTTCGCTTTCCTCTTGAATCCGTTTTTACAGGGTTGATGCGCTCAGGATTCAAAACGGTATCACGCATGGCTTCATAGCCAACACCGCTTCGCCGGATGATTTTAAGGTCATATTTTAACTTATCGGGGGCGACCAATGTGCCGAACATACGCTCCATGAAATGGGCGGTATGTCCGGTAATAACAGTACCATCTGCAGTAGTCTTGCCCACAAGCTCGGTCTGGATGCGCTCGTGCGTACTCTTGTACAGGTCAAAACCTGCAAGCGGCGAAAGCCAGCCACTTTTTACGCTGTTGGCATATTGCATCAACAACCGATATTCTTCGGTATTATTATACCGTGCATCATAATATTTTGCAACGGTATTCAGGCTGGTACTCTGCGCATTGATAGACTTGAGCCAGTCGGTGTGATGCGCCTGAGATTTTGCGCTTGCCTTACTTGCTTCGCTCCTGCCAAACTTCGGCACGCTGGTGCGGGCACTGTCCACTCTGCCGCCCGTGGCCTGTGCAAACTCTGCAAGGCTCTGGCGGGCCGCTTTCAGGCGCACAGCGGCATCGGTGGTATCCAGCCCGGCGGCATCCTCGGCCAGATACCGCTTTTTCCAGCGGCGGACGTTCCGCTCCCGGGCACGCTGCATCTGGGATATCTCATAGGCGGTGTACTTTTTGCCGTTCCACTCGATGTTCCGGGCGTTCAGCTCCCGTAGCTGCTCCTGCGTCCATTGGGGCGGGTCGCCCAGTTCCGGGAACACCGCGAAAAAGGTGTGGCGGCAGTTCCAGCCGCAAAGGCCTGCGCCGGTGCCGTAGCCGGTGGCGGCTTCAAAATACGGGTAGTGCCTGCCCTTGTAGTCCACCGCACCACCGCGATGAAAGCGCCGTCCCTGCCACTCTGCATGAGAAGGACGCGCGCCGCCATGGGCGGTGGTCTCGAAGAACTCCACGCCCATCTCGTCGGCGCGGGCCACCTGCAGCTTGCCAGCTGTCTGGTTCACACCGGTCAACACGGCACGCCGTGCGGCTACCTCGATGCTGTCCTTGTGGCCGCTCGGGTACGTGACCATGGGCATCTCGTCTGCAAGGCTGTCCACAGCCTGCTTGATGGCACTCTTGTAGTCAAAGGCACCGATGCTCACCTTGAGCCATGCGGCGTCCAGCGTGCGTTCGAACGCGCGTGCGACGGTGTTGGCCGTGGTGGCGGTGAGATTGCTCCATGTGCCGCAGGTCTGGCGGGCACCGGCGTCAAGCAGGTTGTTCAAGGCTGCAGATTCTTCAAAGGCCGTCGGTTCCATGCCGTAGTGGTAGTAGATGGCGTCCTCCCGCTCCATGGCTTCGGTGGCGGCCTGCAAAAGCAGCCTGCGGATGGTGGCTTCACTTTTGCCGCTGTACTTGGCCAGCAGCTTCACGATGTCGTTGCGCAGGGCTTCGGTCTGCTGGTAGCGCCAGAGCTGCCAGTTGGCCGTGGATGTCACCGTGTCCATCTTGCCGATGCGCCGGGCCACGTCCTGTAAAATCTCGTCCTCGACCTGCTGCAAGAGCTTCACAAAGGCGTCCGGCATCTGGTCGAGGTAACTCGGCGGCAGCATCAGGCACCCCCAAAGGTGAGCTGCTCATCGGTCTGGCTGTCGGCTTTTGCCTCTGCCGTCCACTGGTGTGCCTCGTCCTCGCTCAAACTGTACCGCGCGGAAAGGTAGCGGCAGCGGGGCACAAGGCCCGCCAGCGCGTCTTCCCGCAGCTGGTTCGTGCGCTCCTGCTCGCTGACAATGTAGCTGTCATCCCAGTTGACCGAGATGCTGGTCTCCGGGTCCACCGGTGCACCCAACAGGTTCTTTGCTGCCCACAGGATAGCCCGCAAGATGCCGATCAGCGCCGTTTCGATGAGGATCTGGTTCTTGTTGGCGTTCTGCACAAGGTCCTGTCGGCTTCCGGTGTACTCGGTGGCGGTAGTTACAGTGCCTTGGTCGAACTTGTACCGGTGGCAGCCCAGCTTGCACTTGAAGCTCATCATGTCCAGCGCGTCCTGCACAGCTCGGTGGTTGTCTTCGGTGCGCAGGTCGGGGTTATACTCCCGCCATGCAGCGGGCTGGTCGATGCCGCCCTCCGGCGTGGGAAGCTCGTAGAAAATCTGGCGGTGGACGGCATCCGGCGGGACAGCGTGTTCTTTGCCGTCCTTGTCTACCCATTTTTTACACATGGAGCGGTCGTAGAAGATTTTCTTGCCGCCCAGGCGAAGGTCCTGCCGGTAGTTGTCGAAGGCGTAATCCACCATCTGGGCCGCGTCCAGCGCTTCGGAAAAGATGCTCATGCCCAGTCCCATGCCGCCGTCAATGTTCTTGGCGACGGCCGGGCTGAACAGGCTGAACCACGCCGGTGCGCCGGTGACCGTGATGCTCTCCACCGTGCCCGGCGGGGTCTTGGCTTTCGTGAACTTCGGCGTGCCGGAAATGTCGTCCGTTACCTCAAACCACTCGTTGGTGATGGTGCGCTTGCCGTCCTTGCTGGTGTGGGTCTGCAGGTAAACAGCGGGCTTGCCGCTCATCATACACTCAGACACAAAGGCGGCTTCTGTCACAACGCCGCGCTCCACGCTGATGGGCAGGATGCAGCAGGCGGGGTCATAGTCCAGCTGAATACGGCCCTGCGGCGAGGACAGAGCGTTCCCGGCGGCGTCTACGGTCAGCCCTTCCACACTCAGCACAAACGCGCCGGTGCCGGACCAGTAGGCCTGCTCTACCAACTTGTTGGCATTCTCCCAGAAATGCAGCTGCCGCAAAAGGCCGCCGGTCTGCTGCTCATCGCTGCCCAGCAGGTAGGCGGCCGTCTCGGCATCGCCGATCTGAAGGGTGGTCTTGTCGTTCAGCAGCAGGTTCGCCCAGTCCTCGCAGACGTGCTTCGGCATCCGCAGGGAAGCCAGACGCCGGGAAATGACACTGCCGTCCGGGGCGTCCTCTTTCTGGTCGTGGATGTCGGGCACGTCACCCTTCCACCACTGCCGCCAGATTTCGATATTGCCGTAGTAGTCTGCATCCAGCCGCAGATGTCTGGTTTTGTTCAGGTGTTCGATAAAGGCAGAAACGTTCATCTTGCAGTCAGTCTCCTGTAATCGCGTTCGATGGTGTACTCGAAGGCATCCAATGTATCAATGTCGGTGGTGCCGTCATCCAGACGCTCGTCCACGCCGGGGTGCTTTTGGCTCCACAGGGCGGCGGCAAGGGCATCCCGCAAGGTGGCAGCTTCCGGCATATACCAAAAGCGCCCGCCGCCCATCAGGATGGACGTCAGGCGGATGCGGTCAATGATCTGGATCTTGGCGGAATTGTTGACCCGGTCGGCCAGCCACGAAAGCTTGCTGGCCCGCAGCCGGGAACGGATGTGGTTGATCAGGGTCTGCTCGGCGCTGTCGCAGAAAATAAAGTGAATCTCGCCGTACCGTGCGAACACGGCGGTGCAGAAATCAATAAGCTGTGCGGCAAGATAGTCGGCATCCTGATTGCGCGGGTCCACCCGCTGGGATGCCAGCCCCACGACGCCCGCGTAGTATGGCAGAATGCCGGTGGCCACGAAGGCGTGCTGCGACCCGTTGCCGCCAAAGTCCACCCCGATGTGCACCCGCCACGGCTTGCAGGGCTTGGCCGAGGGCCAGAGGAAACGGCCATCCCCGGCGGCGATGCTGTCCGCGAAGGGCCGGTAGATGATGCCGCCCGCCGCAGCCCACTGCCCGAGGATGAAGCGGTTGTAGTAGACAGTGCCCGCATACTCCTTCTTCAGGTCGGCCACGAAGTCCGGCGGCAGAGTCGGGTTGTCGTCGATGGTGTAGGCCTGACAGTAAATGTCAGCGTCGCTGTCGAGGAAGCGCTTGAACCAGTGCTGCGGATTGTCCGGGTTGCAGGTACCGTCAAAATGGCTGTGCGGGCAGGAAAGGCGGCTTTTCAGCATCTGGAACACACCTTCGTCCCATGTGGTGATCTCATCCCCGTAGGCGTACTCAAAGGCCGCGCCCTGAATGCGGGCGATGTGCTTTTTGTTGTCGGCACCGAGGACATATACCTTGCGGCCGAACAGCTGCACGATGTTGCCGGACGCCGAGGTGCGCACGACACCCACGAGGTCACCGCCCCAGAGCGCCCGCATGGGTTCCAGCACGTTGCGTTCCAGCGTGCCGAGGGTGTTGCCCAGCATGACCAGCAGTCCTTCGTCCCGCGCGGCAAGGATACGCTGCGGGATGGTAACGGCGCAGTCCAGATAGGTCTTGCCGGAGCGGGTCGCGCCGGTCTTGATGTTCCACCGGTGGGAGCAATTGCGAAGGAACTCCTGCTGAAACTCAGTCAATGGCACTGTCTACACCTCCCAGCAGCTTGCGGGCAGCTTCCAGTGCGTCTGCACCGGGATCCTCCTGCGGTGCTTCCTCGCCCAGCATCTTCAGCAGCACCCCGGCGGCGCGGGCATCGCCGCGCTTGGCGGCTTCGGCCATGCCCATGACCACGCTCATCTGGTTGTCCACGTCCTCCGGCTCCACCTCATCCCGCAGCAGGGCATTCACCCGGCGGCGGTCGGTCTCCGGCAGACTGAGGTAATAGTCGGCGGCTTCCTTCATGCTGCGTTTGCGGCGGCGTGCCTTACCGGATGCAATGCCGCCCGCCTTGCCCATTTCAGACAGTTCTGTCGGGCTTCGCTCGGAGTTCGGGATAAGATTCTTCTCGTTGGACACGTCACCACCTCTCTCGTTGGAATCATAGAAAAAGCCGCCCATGCGGACGGCAGGAATATCAAAGAAACCCGGCTGGTACATTCAGGCTGTTGGTCGGTAGGTGATCCTCTGTGTCAGCCGGGCAGCACAAAGCCCGCAGGATTGAAGGGAGTAAACCTTTCCTGCGGGCTCTTGCGATGATACTATTTTACCATGAAATCAGAGACATGTCACTGACGTCGTACTGACGTTTTACTGACATCTGTTACAGTTCCAGAGTGTCCACACCTTTGCGGTGGTGGCGGTAGACCTGCCGCACGCAGATGCTCATTTTCTGTGCAATCTGCTCCCAGTCTAGGAAACGGAGATACTTTAGCCGCAGCACCTCGTAATCCTTTGGGTCGTCTATATCTTCCAGCCGGGCCATAAGTTCGGCGTGGAGGTCATCACACAGCATGATCTGTGCATTCAAAGCCTTCTGAGCACGCTCAATACGTTCTACGGTTCGTGCCAGGCTTTGTCCATCGCTGTTACCGCCTGGCATTCCGGTTAACTGCTGCGTGGTACAGCCGGTATCATGTTCTGCTTCATCTAAATCATCTCGCAGGTGCTTGGCCTTTACCATAGCATCCCCGTACCGACTGAGCCAGCGTCTTTTTTCTTCGTAGGTCATCCCATCGCCTCCACCCGGACGAACACGCCGCAGGGGTCCGACCAGAATTTTTCTACGATCTCGCTGCACACCTGGGCATCGTCGGCCCAGAAGTGCAGGCGGGTCATCTCATCCTTGAGGGCTTTTTCCAGATTGTCAGTGTCCGGCTTGCTGGTGCGCCATGTGCCGTCCGGGTGCCGCACCTCGGTGGGAAAACACCACTTGACCAGCAGGCGCACCGGCTTGCCCGCAGGAATAGGCTGCTGCGGCGCGTGGGGCGCAAGGTAGGCGTGGAGTTTGGCACGGGCGGCTTTCAGTTCCGGGCTGTCGTGGAGCACGGCGCAGGGCTTGCCGCCCTTCATGTAAGCGTGCAGCTGCTTTGCGTTGTGGGTGGTGGTGGGCGGCTGCATGGGGATAAAGAATTGCGTGTACATGGGGTTCACCTCGTTCTTTCTTTTTCTGATTTGCGCCAACGTGATGGGGAGGGTCTCCGAATGGATGGGGGCTGTGTACGCCCCATCCTTCGGGATACCCCATCACAATTGCAGTTGCAGTTTTAGCTATTATATATAGGCTATTTTGCACTGCAAAATCTGCAGTCATAGCGGCTATAACTGCAAAATTGCAGTTTTTCGTGTCGTGCAAAATAGCGGCTATAACTGCATTTTTACAACAACTTGTAATTCAAATTATTACGAATCGTTTAACCCGCGCTGCCGGGCTCCTTGCGGCCGACCTTCTCGCCGTCGATCCAGAAACGGCCGTCATCCTTCAGCCGGGACTTGATGGTGCGGGGCTTCAGGTCCATGTATTCGGCCAGCGCGTAGACAGTGACTTCACCGTCCATCATGCAGGCTTCAAAGGCGGTGTCCAGCTCGGCACGTTTATCCTTGGTCACTTTTGTTTTGTCTCCCCAGCGCTTGGATGCACCGCGGCTGCCCAGCGTCTTGAAGTCGCTGTCCGGCTGCAGGTCTTCCAGCAGGCCGCTGTCCGGCTTGTGCACCGGGTAATCGAACCAGAGGTTCACCGGGTCGAAGCGGGCAAACTCGCGCAGGGTGCCCTCGATGCGCCATGCAGTCATGCCGTCAGCCTTTTTCTCGGCGGCGGCCACGTCGGCGTCGATGGCCCGCAGATCCGCGAGGCTCAGCTTTTCCTTCGCGATGGTCAGCATCCGGTGGCGGCTGAGAGCGTCGTCTAGGCCGTAAGCATCCGCATGGCCGCGCTTGTCCAGCATGGCCTTGATGACCCGGCAGGCAGCTTTGTTGTGCAGCTGCTCCCGGATGGCATCGGTGGGCACCAGTTCGGTCATGTCCAGCATGGCGTCCGGGTCACGGGCGAACACACCGGAACCGCTGGCGCGGTCCATGCTGCGCTTGCCGCCCTGTGCGCCCTTGCTGTGGTGATGGCAGTAGATCACGGCGCAGTCCAGCGCGCGGCACACAAGGTCGAACTGGTTGCAGAACTTCGCCATCTGGTCGGCGCTGTTCTCATCGCCGGTGATGACCTTATAAATGGGGTCGAGGATGACGGCGGTGTAGCCTTTTTTCTGCGCCCGGCGGATGAGTTTTGGGGCCAGCTTGTCCATGGGAACAGATGCGCCGCGCAGATTCCAGATGTCGATGTTCTTCAGATTGTCCGGTGCAAGGCCGAGGGCAGTGTACACGTCCTTGAAGCGGTGCAGACAGGACGCCCGGTCCAGCTCCAGATTGATGTACAGCACCTTGCCCTGTGCGCAGGAGAACTGGCCCAGCCACGGCTTGCCCTCGGCAATGGCGATGCACAGCTCGATGAGGGCGAAGCTCTTGCCCGCTTTGCTGGGACCCGCCAGCAGCATCTTGTGGCCCTTGCGCAGCACCCCGAAGATGAGCGGGTCGGCCAGCGGCGGCAAGCTCTCCCAATCGGCGGCGAGGTTCTCGGTGTCCGGCAGTTCATCCGTCTCCGCTTCCAGCCAGTCCCGCCACTCATCCCAGCAGGATTTGCCGATGTTCGTTTCCAGCAGCACCTGCCGCTTGTCACCGCGCGGGATGCCGGGCATCCGGCTCAGGCGGGAAGGGTTGCGGTTCTGCTGGTCGATGGTCAGGCCGTTTTTCTGGCAGGCGGCGTAAAGGTAATCCACCCGTTTGCGGTACTCGGCATAGTCCGGGGCATCCACCTTGACGATGGCATGGACGCTTTTGCCGCCGGAGTACACCAGCGCCGCACAGGGCAGTTCCAGCTGCTTGATGATGGCCTGCTGCTTGCCCAGCTCCATGTTGTCGCACTCCACGAGGGCGTAGCGGTAGGCGGTGATGTTGGCATCCTTGCGGCCGGTGCCGTCTACGGGATTGAAGCAGATCCACGCGCCCACTTCGGGGTCCCAGTCGCCCAGCACCTTGCCGAGGTCGCCACCGCAGGTGTCCAGCTCGGCGATGAGCTGCTTCGCGGTGCGGCTCCAGCTGCCGCGCGTCGGGCGGCGCTTGTCGTCGGCCATGAAGCTTTCGGTGACATAGGCCACATACTCATCTTCCTCGAACAGTGCCTGCAGATAGCGCTTGAGCTGGTCGGCAGGGTCCCACTGCTCGGGCAGGTTCAACTCGTGAGCTTCCACCCAGCGCGGGTCCACAAGACGGCCTTCCGGCTGGGCACCGGGCCCGGCCGAAATGTCGTCGGTCCAATCAAGTTCGTGGCCTGCGGGGCCGCTCCATCCGTGGGAATAAGCCAGCTGAAAGATGCTGCTGGCCGTGACGGGGCTTGCCCCGCCGCCGTGAAAGCTCTCCCATTTCTTAACGCACTCGCCCTTGTGATAGCGGCCTGCGTCGCGGGTGCTCCACTGCTCCCAGACAGTCACCGGCAGGCCGGAGTCTTTCAGCCCCATGCCCACCATGAGCCATTCATCATAGGTCAGGGCGGACGGGGAGATGAAGTCCAATGCTTCCTTGAGTTCATTTTCATGTTCCATTCGCGTTACCATCCAAAGTTAAAAGGACTGTCCGGTGCGGCGGGCGGTTCCGCAGGCGGGGTGTAGGTCTTGGGGTTCACGCCTTTGGGCACGCCGCGCCAGCCCTGCGCCGCAATGCGGTCGATCATGTGCTTGGCTGCGTCGAAGCTCCATGTGCCCACACTCTGGAAGCCGTAGCGTTCCAGCACGCGGATCTGTTTGGGCGTGGTCAGGCCCTCGGCGCGGCGTTTGTTCAGCCGGTCCAGCAGCAGAGATGCTTTGCCGGCCGATTCTACGGCGTCCGGCAGGATGCCCATCTTCTCGAGGGCGGCAGACTGCTCGGCGCTGGGCGGGCCCGCTTCCCAGCCAAAAGCCGGCACATACCCGGCAAGGTCCTCGGCCTGAATGCTCATCTCGTACTGCAGCGGGTCCACCAGCTTGGCCTTTTTGCGGCGCTGTTCTTCCAGCTGCTTGGCGAGGGCTTCCTCCCGCTGGGCCACTACGTCCTCGCTGGCCTGCACGGCGGCTTCCTCGATGTCTTCCGGGCAGCCGGTCTGGGCAAGGTTTTCAGTCATCTGGCGGGCCACGGTGCGGTCCTCGCACACAAGGTCTGCCGGGCGGCACAGCTCGTGCTTGTCGGTCATCCAGAGAAAGTCCAGCAACAGCAGGTCGGTCTTGCCCGGTGAAAGGCGGGTGCCGCGTCCGACCATTTGGCTGTACAGGCTGCGCACCTTTGTGGGCCGCAGCACCACCACGCAGTCCACGGACGGACAATCCCAGCCCTCGGTGAGCAGCATGGAGTTGCAGAGCACATTGTACTTGTCGGCTTCGAAATCGGCCAGCACCTGCTTGCGGTCGTCGCTCTGGCCGTTGACCTCGGCGGCGCGGAAGCCGTGCGCGTTGAGCAGGTCGCGGAACTTCTGACTGGTCTTGATGAGGGGAAGGAACACCACCGTTTTGCGGTCACGGCAGCGCTGGGCCATTTCGGCGGCGATCTGTTCGAGGTACGGGTCCAGCGCGGTGCCCAGCTGGCCCAGCGAGTAATCGCCGCTGGTAAAACCAACGTCGGTGATATCCAGCTTCAGTGGGATGGTCTGGGCCATGATCTTGCACAGATAGCCCTCCTTGATGGCGTCGGTCAGCTTGTACTCGAAGGCCAGACTGTCGAACACCTCGCCCAGATTGCGCATGTCGCCGCGGTCGGGCGTGGCGGTGACGCCCAGCACCTTGGCTCTGTCAAAGTAGTTGAGGATACGGCGGTAGCCGTCGGTGATGGCGTGGTGGGCTTCGTCAATGATGATGGTGCCGAAATAATCCTGCGGGAAACGTTCCAGCCGGGCGGTGCGCTGCAGGGTCTGCACGCTGCCCACGACCACCCGGAACCAGCTGTCCAGACAGGTGGATTCGGCTTTTTCCACGGCGCTGACAAGGCCGGTGGAACGCTGCAGCTTGTCTGCTGCCTGCTCCAGCAGCTCGCCCCGATGGGCCAGAATGAGCACCCGGTCCCCGGCGCGTACCTGATCGGCCGCCACAGACGCAAACACGATGGTCTTGCCGGTGCCGGTGGGCAGCACCAGCAGGGTGCGGGTACGCCCGGCTTCCCACTCGGCATGGATGCGGCCACGGGCCTGCTGCTGGTAAGGTCTCAGTTCCTGCCCCATCAGAATGCCCCCTGCGTCCAGCCCTGGGTGGGCGCGGCCTTGGGCTCCGGCGGCGGCAGGAAGCGCTGAACCTCGTTGCTCTGGCCGGTCTCACCGGCGTGCGGGCCGCTCTGCTTGGTGTACTCGCGGACGCCCAGCTTGCAGATGCCCTTGGCACCTACCACGCTGCCCCAGCGGGGACGGAAGGTCTCACCGCGCTTGCACTGTCCGATGCTCTCAAAGAAAGCGCCCAGCAGACCCTGCGTCTTGGTGTGCAGATACAGGCGGTGGGTCACGGTGGTGTCGCCCTTGGCACCACCGTAAATGCGCAGGGTCAGTTTTGCCATCTTGCAGGGCGGCAGCTTGGCGCTGCCTTCGAAGTGGGCGCGTTCCATCTGCGTCACTTCAAAGGGGTACTCGCCCTCCGGCAGCAGTACGAATTCCTGCTGTTCGTTGGTAAGGTCGTCGTCCCAGTCCAGAGCAAAGCCTTCGTTGTTCATTTCGTTCATAAGTAAGTCCTCCTGTCAGTTTGTTAAAAAGGAATGTCACGGTTGTCGAGCACCATCTGGTACACCTGCGGCCATGCGCCGATCAGACAGCCCTCCACGAAATCGGCGGGATAGTCCTTGATGGGCATGTCTTCCGGGAAGTAGCCCCGCTTGCCCACGACGCCCTGCAGTTCTTCGCTGCTGACTTTGTTGGCGTTCATCAGTGCGGCCAGCTTTTCGGGCACGCCCAGGCTGAGCAGCACGCTCTTTTCGGAACTTTCCATCGGCGGCGTGGCCTGCGGCTGGGGATGAGAGACAGGCTTCGTTTCCGGCTGCGGGCTGGGCAGGATATCCGCTTCCGGCGCGTGAGCCGGAGCGTGCTGCACGGGCGTCTGCGTGGCTGTCAGTGCGCTGCTGCCGGGCAGGCAGTGGGCAATGGCGGCGTAATCGAAGGAAATCTCATCTGGCAGGTCAAAGCGGTTCTTGGCGTCCCAGCAGGCATGGTGGGTGGTGTACAGCACCCGCTTGCCGCCGCTGGCCTTGTTCTTGGCGTTGGGGCTGCTGCTCGCCTTTTCCACCACGGTCTTGTAGTTTGCGAACAGCAGCATGTCGCACCATTCCCGCAGCAGCGGGGCTACCTGCTTAGAGGTCTTCATGGTCCAGCGGTCGTAGTTGCCCACGGCGTCGGGCTGCTCAAACTTGGTGATGGCGGCATGAGCCAGCACCACCACGTTGTGCCCGGCATTCAGCACTTCTTCCAGCGCGTCCAGCAGCTTGCTGAATTCCTCCTTGACGTAGGTGTAACCCTTGCCGTAGCCAAAATCCTCAATGCCGTTGACTTTCGCTTTGGCGCACACGGCCTGAATGCACAGCCGTTCAGCCCAGTCGGCGGTGTCGATGACCAGCGTGCCGCAGGGGATATTTCCCTTGCGCACCTCGGCTACCTCGTCCAGCAGCATGGCCCAGCTGGTGGGCTGGGGCAGGCGCTTGACGTTCAGCCGCTTGGTGCCGCCCTCGGTGTCGATGAACACGGGGTCCGGGAAATGGGAGGCAAAGGTGGATTTGCCGATGCCTTCCGGGCCATACAGCACGGTCTTGACTGGTGTGGCCTGGATGCCGCTGGTGACTGCATACTTGCTCATTTAGAACGCTCCTTTCGTCCAGCTTTTCGGCTGGGGCTTTTCGGTGACGGGCGGCGGGGTGATGTCGGTATCCTTCACCATGCCGTCCTCGATGATGATCTGGCACTCGCTGCCGGTGGAAACACGGGTGGCGATGGCCTGCAGACCTTCGGCTTCCAGCCAGGCGGAGAACTCCTGCAGGGTGGTCATGTCCATCTGCTCGAGCTTGTCCAGCAGAACGAAGCCGCAGTCCGGGTTCAGGCGGCGCACAATGGCAGCGGCTACCCGCAGCTGGTCGCTGCCGGACATGTCCCGCCAGTGCTTTCCTTTATAAGTAAGGGCACCGTCCTCGACGCTCAGGCCCCGCAGCGGCAGGTCTGCGCCGTTCAGCAGGGCCATACGGTCAGCGCGCTTCTGGGCGATCTGCTCGGTCAGGCGCTTGTACTCGCTGTCATACTGAACAGCTTCGTCTTCGGCGCGGGATTTTTCAAGGTTGGCGCGGACTTTGCGGTTGGTCTCCTCAATGTCGCGGATGGAGGCTTCCAGCTCGGCGGTAGACTCGTCCTGCAGATCGGCGGCTGCGGTCTGGGCGATTTTTACATCGGCCTGCATCGTGTCAAGCCGCTGCCTTTCCGTACTCAGCTGAAATTCAAGGTCAGCAACAACTTTTTTCTGCCGCTCGAGCAAATCTGTGAGCTGGGCCAGTTGGCTGCGCTTGCGCTGATTCTCGCCGTTGCGGGCCAGAATGTCCTGCTGCTGGCGGATGAGGTCGGACGCGCTCACAGGCTCATCCGGAGCTTCCGGGTAGGAGATGAGCTCCTCGGCAAAGTGCTTTTTCTGCGCGGCCAGCTGGCCGGTGAAGGTGCGCTTGTCGTACAGGCCCTTGATCTCCAGATCTTTGACCTGCAGCTCCGACCCCACGCCGATGATGCGCAGCAGGATGTCGGCCTTTTCCTTGTCCGACGCTTCCATGAAGCGGGGCAGATCGAGGGCCAGCGGCTCCACGAACGCATTGAGCAGCTGCTGACCGCTGCGCCGCCCGGTAGGGTCGGTGACGGTCAGGCTGGCGTTCTTGCCCTTGCGCTCCACCACCACGCCGTTGGACAGTGTGACCTTGAGGTGTGCCGGGGCGACTGCGCCGTCCCGCTGGGCAGCGTTCGGGCGGAAACGATCGCCGCCCAGAGCCCATGCCAGTGCGTCCAGTACACTGGTCTTGCCCTGATTGTTGTTGCCGCCCACGAGGGTGAGCCCGGTGGGCGACGGGGTGAGCGCAACGGCCTTGATGCGCTTGACGTTTTCGGCTTCCAGAGCCGTGATCTTTACAGACATGCGGATACCTCCCCTTGAGCGGATGCGAGTGTGTGTACGAACTGGTTGATCGCGGTCTCCCGCTGGTCGTCCGGCAGTTTGCGGAACTGCATTTTGGCGGACTGAACGATGCTGGTAATGGAACGGCCGGCCAGAATGATGCTGTCGTAGGCATCGCGGGCGTCCTGTTCCTGCTGTGCCTTATAGTTTGCAGTCATTCCGGCCGCAATCTCGTAAGCTTTTTCGCCTGCCCGCCGGTCTACCTCTTCCTCATCCACCACAGCGGCGATGGGCTGCTTTTTCAGGGCCGCATTTTCTTCCTGCAGCTTATCCGCCCGGAGCTTGGCCGCTTCGGCCACCTGCCGGGAGCCGGAAAGCTGGTTCTCAGCATCCTTGGCACGGGCTTCGGCCTTGTCGCGTTCCGCTTCGGCTTTCTGGCGCTGGAGGTTGGCCGCAATACGGCTCTCGTCTGCATCGTGGTAGCTCTGCTGGAGCTGGGCGTTCTGCTCTTTCAGGCCGCTGATGTCGGCAAGAGCGGATTCATAGCGGCTTTCTGCTTCTTCCCGCTTTTCCGCGTCCTTATGGGTCTGGGCTTCGGCGCTTTTCACCAGCTCCTTGAAATAGGCATTTTCCTTGCGGGCGTTCTGAGCGGACTTCTCGGCAGCGTCGGCACGGTCTTTCTCGGCCTTGAGCTGGGCCATAAGCTCCTGATACTCTTTGTAAGTAGTGATGTCACCGGTAAAAACGGCTTGCTTGACCACCTCCGGGGTGCTGGGCTTGGCAGCAGCATACAGCAGTTTCAGGGGCTGCACGTCCAGAATGGACTTGCCTTCCAGCTGGATGTTGCCGCACTGTGCGGCAACGCTCACCATGCGGTCACCGGTGTCCCGGCTGATGCCGACGGCGGCACACCACTTGCCCCAGCTGCCCTGATAGTGGTTTGCGGTTAGGTCGTGAGCGTGCTTTGCGGCCATGATACGGGCCATGTTGCCGGTGATGAAGGTCTGCGCATCCTGCAACAACAGGGCGTTGGTCTGGTCGTCTGCACCAAAGTCAAAAGTGGGAGCGGTACTCGAGGGCACAGGCGCGTTTTCGTCTGCACTGACCGTCGGCAGCAGTCGCCAGTTCCGTCGTAGGGCTTGACCCCTCCGGTGCTGCCGGGGATGCCGCAGTTTGGTTTTCCGCAGCAGTGGCAGCATCCGAACACTGCGCGGATGGGGTAGGGTGTTCTTCCACCGGTTCAATGGGGGCGTTCTTGCAGGGCTTGGCCTCCCTGAGGGCCGTCAGCATCTGCTCCGGGAGCTCGTACTCATCCAACGGGGCGAACTCCGCGCCGTTGGTCAGGAATGCCTGCGGAGTCAGCTTCTTGTCTGCTGCCTTGGCCCGCTCGAATTTCTGCGTCATGAGGTGGCTTTCTTTCCAAATGCTGCCGTCCCAGCGCCAGAACCGGCCACGGTAACAGGCATAAACCGTTTCGTTGGAAAGCTTGCAGCTGATGGTGTAGTCCGTCATACCCGCACCTCCGTGTCCTTGAGGCGGTCCAGCATCTCGGCCTGCACATCCTTGCTCATGGGCTGGATGTTGTTGCCCTTCCAGCCATAGCAGAGGATAGGGCCGTAGATATGCTGGCCGCGATAGATACGGTTCAGGTCTCTGCCCATGATGCCGTACACCAGCACTGCCGGGGTGCGTGGCAGGACTTTCTGCTCACAGGGGCACCGCAGCAGTGCTTCGATGCCCTGCAGCGTGTCCGGCAGGGCGGTCACGACCGGGTCTTTGCCCGGCTCGATAAGAATACCTTTCATCTCTTGTAAAAACCTCCAAAGTGTGTTATTCTTCGGGGTGATGGGCTGGTTCAAACTCATCATCCCTTTGCAGGCTCGCCGGTGTTCCAGCACCAGC
>ERZ773193.2982-NODE-2982-length-16506-cov-7.325877_pt1 | contig 16506 bp, 16 predicted proteins | sample MGYA00511110_ERZ773193 | MGnify/ENA primary metagenome ERZ773193 (study PRJEB29015, sample SAMEA2737784) | human gut metagenome | biome: human gut; feature: human-associated habitat; material: faeces | place: China | collected 2012 ...
CAACCTCTTTTGTGTCAAAGGGCTTTGTAACATAGTCGTCCGCGCCGAGCTCAAGACCCAGAACCTTGTCAAAGGTCTCGCCCTTGGCGGTGAGCATAATTATCGGCTTGTCCGAGAATTTTCTGATTTCACGGCATACCTGCCAGCCGTCAAGCTTCGGTATCATTATGTCGAGCAGCGTGAGGTCGGGATTTTCCTGCTTGAATGCATTTATTGCCGACACACCGTCGTTAACTATTTTTACGACGTAGCCCTCTTTTTCGAGATAGAGCCTTAAAAGCTCGCAGATATTGGTGTCGTCATCGACGACGAGTATTTTTTCGTTTGGCATAAAATACCACCCTTTCAAACCTCTTATAATCAGAAATTATAAAGTACATTTAAAAATAATATGTGAACAAATTCGTAAGAAATTTAAAATAAAAGGGACTATAAAAAACAAATTTCTTTACAGCCCGATTTTATGATTATTTAAGCGACGACAGAAGTCCGCCTTTTTTGATTATATCCTGTATGAACGGCGGAAACGGCTCTGCCCGGTAGCTTTTGCCCGTGGTGTTGTCGGTTATTACGCCGCTGTCAAAGTCTACCGAAACCTCGTCGCCCTGCTCGATTTCGTCGCCTGCCTCCGGACATTCGAGAATCGGCAGACCTATGTTGAGCGCATTTCTGTAAAAAATTCTTGCGAAGTTTTTGGCGATTACGCAAGAAACGCCCGCCGCCTTTATGGCAAGCGGAGCATGCTCTCTTGAGGAGCCGCAGCCGAAGTTTACGCCGGCAACTATTATGTCGCCCTCTTTCACGTTATTTACAAATTCCTTGTCTATATCCTCCATACAATGAGCCGCAAGGTCTTTCGGGTCGGAGGAGTTGAGGTATCTTGCCGGAATTATGACGTCCGTATCCACATGGTCGCCGTATTTATGAACTTTGCCCTGTATCTTCATATAAATCGTTCCTTTCTTACCTGAGCTGCGAGGGTGAGCATATATAGCCCGTAACGGCACTTGCCGCCGCTACAAAGGGGCTCGCGAGATAAACCTCGCTCTCCGGGTGTCCCATTCGGCCTACAAAGTTGCGGTTTGTGGTGGAAACGGCTCTTTCACCCTTTGCGAGTATGCCCATATGACCGCCGAGACACGGTCCGCATGTCGGGGTTGATACAACCGCGCCCGCCTCTACAAATATTTCGGTAAGGCCCTCTTTAATGCACTGCAGGTAAACCTTTTGTGTTGCCGGAATTACTATAACGCGAACGCCGTCCTTTACCTTTCTGCCCTTTAAGACGGAGGCGGCAGCGCGCATATCCTCTATTCTTCCGTTTGTGCAGGAGCCTATAACTACCTGATCTATGTCGATTTTTTCAATTTCGTCAACGGCGTGAGTGTTTTCGGGAAGATGCGGAAAAGCAACCGTGGGTTTCAGATTATTTAAGTCTATCTCTATTGTCTCGTCATACTCGGCGTCCTCGTCTGCCTCGAATATACGGGGCTGTCTGTCGGTCCTGCCGTTTATGTATTCGAGCGTCTTGTCGTCTACCGGGAAAATTCCGTTTTTGGCGCCGCATTCTATTGCCATATTCGCTATGCAGAAGCGGTCGTCCATTGAGAGTGCGCCTACACCGTCGCCCGTGAATTCAAGCGAACGGTATCTTGCTCCGTCAACGCCTATTTTACCGATAAGGTGAAGTATTACGTCCTTGCCGCTGACAAATTCGGGCAAGGTGCCTTTTAGTACAACCTTAATTGCGGACGGAACCTTAAACCAAGCCTTGCCGGAGATCATACCGGCAGCCATATCGGTTGAGCCCACACCCGTAGAGAACGCGCCGAGTGCGCCGTATGTGCATGTGTGTGAGTCGGCGCCTATAACGGCGTCGCCGGAAATAACGAGACCGCTCTCGGGAAGAAGCGCATGCTCTATACCCATTTTTCCCACGTCAAAGAAATTTTTGATTCCCTTTTCCTTTGCGAAAAGACGAACCTGTTTGACATTTTCGGCGGATTTAATATCCTTGTTGGGGGTAAAATGGTCCATAACAAGTGCTATTTTGTCAGTTGAAAATACGTCCTTAAAGCCCTTTTTTGCCATCTCGTTTATGGCAACGGGCGAGGTTACGTCGTTGCCGAGCACAAGGTCGAGCTTTGCCTCTATGAGCTGACCCGCCGTAACCGACTGAAGGCCGGCGTGCGCCGCGAGTATTTTTTGGGTCATTGTCATTGACATTATGTTATTCCTCGATTCCTTTTATGTTTGTATCGCCGCTCTCAAGCGCGGTAAGACCGGAGCGTGAAAGCTCGATTATTCCGTGCTTTGTCATTTTGCCTATGAATTTGTCGATAAGCGACGGCAGACCCGTAAGCTCGGCAGTTATTGTTGTGTGGCCTATATCCTTTACCTTTGCGCCGAAGCCGTTGATTGTTTTAAGCACGGCTGTGCGCCGGCTGTTTGTGGCGTGAACCTTTATAAGCAAGAGCTCGGAGGATACAAGGCGCGATTCATTGAGCTTTACCACCTTTATTACGTCCTCAAGCTTTGAGAGCTGACGCTCAACCTGCAAAAATTTGTGCGGCTCAACGTCGGATACTATTGTTATTCTTGAATATACGGGATTTTCCGTTTCGGCTACGGTAAGGCTTATTACGTTGTAGCCGCGTCTCGCAAAAAGACTTGCGACGCGCAAAAGCACGCCCGTGCGGTTATATACGAGAGCCGAGAGGAATATTCTCTCAAGGCTGTTTGCATTATTTCCTTCTGCCATTTTTGTTTTCCTTTCCTTTGCGGCTTATTCGGCTGAAAAACGATACACCGTGTCAGATACGAACGGATGGTTTTCGTCAAACAGATTTTGTATGAAATCGGGGTTGTTTAAAGCGTTCGGGTAGTACTGCGTTTCAAGGCAGAAACCGGAGCGGTGAGTGAGGGGCAGCTTACCTTTACCGATTTGCGAGCCGTCCATATAGTTTCCTATGTAAAACTGAACTCCGGGAAGATCGGTATAGCACGTCATTTTTCTGCCGCTTTCGGGGTCGTAAACCATTGCGAATTCGCGCAGAGCACCCGTGTAATTTTCGAGGCAGAAGTTGTGGTCGTAGCCCCTGCCTATTATAAGCTGCTCGGCGGGAGACGATACGTCTCTGCCTATCTTTTTCGGTATTCTGAAGTCAAACGGTGTGTTTTCAACGCTTCTGATTTCGCCTGTCGGGATGCTGTCTTCGTTCATCGGCGTAAAGTATTTTGCAAAAATCTGCATTTCGTGAGAGAGAATGTTGCCGGAAGCATATCCGCCGAGGTTAAAGTATGAGTGGTTTGTGACGTTTATCGGAGTCTTGCCGTCTGGTCTGCAGTCATAGTGTATTTTGACCTCGTTTTTGTCGGTAAACGTGAAGGTGACTTCATTTTGAAGGTTTGACGGGAAGCCCTCGTTGCCGTCGGCGCTGAAATATGAGAATTTAACGCTGTCGTCGCCGAGTATTTCATAATTCCAAACGGCGTTTTCGTATTCGTGATTACCGTGAAGGGTGAATTTACCGTCGATGTTTTTTGTTATCGGGTAATTTTTGCCGTCTATGGTAATACCGTTTCCGGAAATTCGGTTTGCGACTCTTCCGACGGTGCGACCCTGCGAATCCGTACAGCTCAGCTGACCCTCCATGGTGTCAAAGCCGACAAGTACATCGGCAAAGTCTCCGTTTCTGTCGGGAACCGATATTTTATTGAGCGTAGCGCCGTAATTCAGCAGTTCGATTTCGGCTCCGCTTTCGTTTTTTATTGTGAATGAAAAGACTTCTTTTCCGTCGGCGGTTTTGCCGTAGAGAGATTTGGTCATTTTCAAAGCTACCACCCCATTTTTAGCATTTTAATAAGTATAATATCCGTGCGCGCCGTTGTCAAGAAAGACGAAAAAACTTGCAAGAGCGAAAATAATGCTGACCGGAAAACAAAAGTATTTTTATTGACTTTTCGGCGTTTTAAATGTATTCTTAACATATATTATGTATTTGAAGGGAGTGTGCCGATTGGAGCAATTTTTAACTCAGTTTGAATTCCTGTCGCGATATGCTTTGGCTTTTCTTGCGCTTATAATACTTCTCCGGTGCATTTTTTCCCTTTTCAGGCTCAGACCGCGCCGCGAGATTATGGCAACGCTGATAAATCTTGCCGACGACAGCGAAATCGAGATACGAAATTGGGAAACCTCAATAGGCCGTTCGCGCTCGTGCGATATATCGCTCAGAAAGTACGGCACGGTATCACGTTTTCACGCCGTTCTGGCTCTCAGAAAAGACGGCTGGTATGTCTTTGATACCGAGTCGAAAACAGGAGTTTACGTAAACGGCGAGCAGATAAAAAAATCAGCCAAGATAATCGACGGCGACACCGTCTCGTTCGGAAATGCGGTTATGAAGTTCACCTCAAACGGTTACGGCGTTGAGAGTGAGGAGGCTGAGGACGGTAAAAAGGTTGACTTCACAAACGCCACAAGGCTTGTAAATCTTGCCGACAACAGCGCGTTCTATTTAAACGGCACGTGCCTTATAGGGCGTGACAGAACCTGTAATATATGCCTGCCGATGCAAAGCGTCTCGGGCGAGCACGCCGAGGTCTATCCCGCAAAGGACGGCTGGTATGTTGCGGACCTCAATTCCAAAAACGGCACGCTTTTAAACGGCGAAGAGGTTTTCGGCGCATTCCCGCTGTATGACGGCGACATTATTTCAATAGGCGATTACAGCTTCCTTTTCCGCGAATAAAGCGGAGAAGAGGCCATATTCAAAGAAACGGAGGACGCATCTTTGGCTCAGGAAAATGCTCGTAAAAAGCAAAAAAAGACGAGAACCAAAAAATACAGAAAGCCTGTAAACTGGCTGATTCTGCTTATAATTATGACTGTTTTTCAGCTCGTTTGCGCCGCTCAGATAAATATGAACAGTCCCGACATACCGCTGACTACATTATATATTGTATTCGGTGCATATATAGCTATCGAATGGGCGTATTTTATATTTTTCGGCGGATTTTTACACCGCAAGAGCTTTGAAATAGAGCTTATAGCGTTTTTTCTTACCGGAATAGGCCTTACACTCACCACAAGCGTGTATCCCGACAAAGCGTTTGTTCAGCTTGCGGCGGTGATTATGGGTATTGCGGTATTTATAGTTATGCTTTGGGTGCTCAGCGATATAGAAAGAGTCGTAAAGCTGCGTATGCCGGTGGCGATAGCTTCCGTTATCGTACTTGTTGCCACAAGGCTTTTGGCGCACAATATAAACGGTGCATACAACTGGATAAGAATAGGCGGCGTTTCAATACAGCCGTCGGAAATAGTGAAAATAGGTTTCGTCTTTGTAGGTGCGGCTACGCTCGAATACCTGCAATCAACGAGAAGCCTTACAAAATATCTTGTGTTTGCGCTTTCCTGTATAGGCTGTCTGTTCCTTATGAAGGATTTCGGTACGGCTCTTATATTCTTCTTTACATTCTTAATAATGGCATTTCTGCGCTCGGGAGATATAAAGACAATATTTCTTGTATGCGCGGCAGCTCTCGGCGGCGGCGGTCTTGTGCTTACGTTTAAGCCGTATGTCGCAAAACGCTTTGAAACATATCGCCATGTTTGGGAGTATGCAAACGACCGCGGCTATCAGCAGGCGAGACTTCTCATATATTCCGTCAGCGGTGGTCTTTTCGGACTCGGAATAGGAAACGGCAAGCTGAGATATGTATACGCAGCCACAGAGGACTTGGCGTTCGGAATGGTATGTGAGGAATTCGGAATTATTGTCGCATTTGCCGTGCTTTTGACCTTTGTCGCCCTCGTGGTTTACAGTATACGCTATGCTGTGGCGGCTCGATCGTCTTTTTACTCTATTGCTGCGTGCGCTGCGTCGGGCCTTCTTCTTTTCCAAGCGGCTCTGCACGTGTTCGGTGTTACCGATCTTCTTCCGTGGACGGGCGTTACGCTGCCGTTTATCAGCCGAGGCGGCTCGAGTATGATGTGCTGCTGGGGACTTGTGGCATTTATAAAGGCCATTGATGTCAAGACGTACAAACGGTACGATAAGGTAGCGGTTGCAAAGTCTTAAATTAAATCTGCCGAAAGGGAGTGTGAAACAATGAAAACCATGTCAAAAAGAGCCTGGGTGCTCTATGTGTTTATAGCAGCATTTTTAGCAGGGCTCATTGTGTTGTTTTACACATTTTACACAAATGCCGATTCGTGGGCTATGAAAAAGGCAAACAGGCACCTGTATTCATCAGGTACGCTGTCGGTTGCGGGCAGCATTAAGGATGAAACCGGAGCGGTGCTTGCGGAAACAAAGGACGGTAAGCGCGTTTATAACAGCGACAAAACCGTAAGAACCGCAACAATGCACACGGTAGGCGACTCTGAGGGCTATATAGCGACGGGCGTTCAGACATCGTATAAGGACGTCATAACCGGCTATAATTTCGTCGACGGCATATATAACCTGAAAAAATACGGTAAGGGCAACGACGTAAATCTCACCATAAACGCGCAGCTCTGTGCGGCGGCATACAGCGCCCTCGGAAGCAACAAAGGCACGGTCGGCGTTTATAATTACAAAACCGGTCAGCTTTTATGCGTTGTATCAAGCCCGTCTTATGATATTGCAAATAAACCCGTCTCAAGCATAAATAACGATAAGACAGGTGCCTACGAGGGTGTTTATTTAAACAGGTTTTTCTCCGGCGTTTATACTCCCGGCTCGACATTTAAAATGATAACCTCGATTTGTGCCATTGAAAATTTGCCGGATATCGATTCGCAAAAATTCAAATGCACGGGCGAATACAAGGTCGGCGGAAGCTCGGTTAAGTGCCTCGGGGTTCACGGAACCGTGAATTTCGAAAAGGCTCTCAATGTGTCATGTAACAGCGCATTTGCGCAGATTGCGATAGAACTCGGACCAGATAAGCTTATGGCCACGGCAAAGGAGCTGGGGCTCGGCAATCAGATGTATGTAGGCAATATAAGGCTCGCAAAAAGTTCGTTCAACGTGACCGGTGCGTCGGACCTCGACGTGGGCTGGGCAGGTATAGGTCAGTACACCACTCGCATAAATCCGTGCCAGATGTTAACTATTGCAGGCGCGGTGGCTAACGGCGGCTCCTCAGTGCCGCCATATCTTGTCGGCAAAATAACCTCGCAGACCGGAAAAACGATTTATGAAGCAAAGCCCGGCACGGCAACTCAGCTTATTTCCTCGGATACCGCATCAAAGATGAACGATATGCTTCGCTCAAATGTCAAGAATTATTACAGCGACGGTAAGTTCCCCAACCTTAAAATGTGCGGTAAGACCGGAACGGCGGAAGTAAGCTCGGAAGCCGGCGGTGCAAAGCCTCACGCTTGGTTTGTCGGATATTCACAGCGCGAGGATCTCCCGCTTGCGATAGTGGTTGTTGTTGAAAACGGCGGCGGAGGCTCATCTGTGGCAATTCCCGTTGCCAATAAGACTATGCAAAAGGCTCTTTCCTTATATGCAAAATAAAAATTTTTCCGCATACGACAGCAAAGCTCGTGTGCGGAATTTTTAAAGGTGATAAAATGAAATTTTACTTTCCGGAAAACTACGGCGCTCTCGGCGACGGAAAAAACGACGATTCACGCGCTTTACAGTCAGCTATTGACGAGGCCGAAAAAAACGGCGGCGGAACGGTTGTGCTTGAGAGCGGAAAAACGTATTATTCAAGCTCGGTCATAATGAAGAAGAACGTTGAGTTGCATTTGCAAAAAGGCTCGGTTTTAAAGGCAACCTCAGACATAAACGGATACTTTCGTCCCTGCGATTTTATAAACGATGAGACAAATACCCTTATAGGCAATCCCGTTACGGGTAAGCCGTCGTTTGCCTTTATATATGCGTATAAGGCGGACAATGCCGCAATAACCGGAGGCGGAAAAATCGACGCAAACGGTCACAGCTTTGTAAAGAGAAAAGACAAATACTATGTCACCGGCGACTTTTATCCGCGTCCCACGGTTATGTATTTTGAGGCTTGCAACCATATTGTGTTTGAGGATTTCACTGTGGTCGATGCACCGTTTTGGACGCTTCATCCGGCAGGCTGCGACGATGTTTTAATATCAAAAATTCACATATTAAACGACCTCGATGTTGCAAATTCGGACGGCATAGATCCCGACCACTGCAGCAACGTGCGTATTTGCGACTGCCACGTAGAGTGCGCCGACGACTGCATCTGCCTTAAAACTTCAAAAGGCAATTCCGAATACGGACCGTGCGAAAACATACTGATAACGGGCTGCACGCTGATTTCAACCTCGGCGGCGATAAAAATAGGCACAGAGGGCGTCGGCGATTTCAGAAACATAATAGTTTCAAACTGTGTCATTTCGCGCAGCAACCGTGGTCTTTCAATTCAGATACGCGACGGCGGCAATGTCGAAAATGTCAAATATTCCGACATTATAATAGGTACGCGCCGCTTTTGCCCCGATTGGTGGGGGACTGCCGAGCCGATAGTCATAACCGCGTTTGACCGCGACGAAAACACAAGGGCAGGCCATATCAAAAACATATCTTACCGCAACATAATCTGCGTCGGCGAAAACGGAGTTATGATATGCGGCACGGCGGAAAACAAAATTGAAAACGTAGTTTTCTCGGACGTTGACGTAACTCTCTCAAAAACGTCAAAGTGGGGCTGCGGTCTTTACGATATGCGCCCGGGGCTTAATAAAGAGGTCGAAAAGCATAAAAATGCCGGTTTTTATCTTCGCTTTGCCGATAACGTTACGCTTCGCAACACAAGCGTGAAATGGGGAAATGTCTGCCCCGAATATTCGGCTGCTCTCGAAGAGGAAAGCTGTGTCGGCACCGTACTTGAAAATTTCACGGGTGATAACGCCTGAAGACTTTGAGAATGCGGTTGCTCGTTCGAGCGTGAAATTTCCTTTCAAACGGCTTCTTGCATGTACGTTTATAAGCATTTTACTTAAAAACATTTGACATAGCGCGTATAAAATGGTACAATTCAACAATGGAGTTAAGCTCTCGCCTGCTTCGGCAAGCGAGAATCGAAAGGGAGTATACTGTAATGAAAAAGGCGTTAAATAAAAAATTGCTTTCTGTACTGATTGCGGCTGTTATTTTACTTGTTACCGCATTTCCCGTGCTTGCGGCGGATCCGTTTAAGCTCACTTCTTCGGCTGAAGCAAAGGATTCGGTCGTCACCGTAAAAATTTACCTTCCGCAAAATACGGAACTCGGGACGCTTTCGTTTACACTTAAATACGATACAAAATTGCTCACGTATGTTTCCGCCGAGTATTCGAGCGGAGACGTCAGCGCCACAAATTCAAGCACGGCAGGCGAGGTTAAAATAAACGCCGTTTGGAAAAACACCGCGCCGCTCGGCGGCGAGGTTGCCGCCATAACCTTTAAGGTGAACGACGGAGCGACCGGCAAAACCGACTTCCCGATAAATGTCGATTTCTCAACCGATGCCAATAATCAGCACATTGATTTGTCGGCGGTAAGTGCTTCCGTTGACTTATCCGAAGCAGCTCCGATGCCGGCGGCAACCGATGAAACCGTCTCATCGGAGGGCAAAACGGTAAAGGCCGGAAAAATTCCTAAGACCTCGGGTAAGTATGCTGCGATAGGTTCGGCGGCTGCTGTTTTGTGCGTTGCCGCGGCGGCTGTTGCGATTACGGTAAAACGCAAAAGAAAATAAAAAACAATGCTGAAAGCGGAGCTGTGGCAATGTGCTTACAGCTCCTTTTTTATGCGATTTGATATGTGTCCGAAAATACACTTAAAATTCCGCTTTTCGTTGACATAATGCACTGTGTAATATATAATATCTAATGTATGTTTAATAAGTTGCCCGTTTAGCGTTTTTTATATTCGGGTACGTAATTTTTAAGGAGGAAACTCTAATGGTAAAAGCAATTGTCGGCGCCAACTGGGGCGACGAGGGCAAAGGTAAAATTACGGATATGTTTGCGAGTGAAGCAGACATAGTTGTTCGTTTTCAGGGTGGTGCAAATGCAGGGCACACCATTATAAACGAACACGGCAGATTTGCATTGCATCTTATGCCCAGCGGTGTTTGCTACGACAATGTTACCTGTGTCATCGGAAACGGCGTCGCTCTTGATATAGACAAGTTCTGCTCGGAACTTGAGGATGTGAAAAAGGCAGGTGTAAATCCAAAGCTTCTCGTGTCAGACCGTGCTCAGATACTTATGCCGTATCATATTCTTCTCGATACCTATGAAGAGGAGAGACTCGGCAAAAACGCGTTCGGCTCCACAAAGAGCGGTATCGCTCCGTTCTTCAGCGACAAGTACGCAAAAATAGGCATCCAGTGCAACGAGCTGTTTGACGACGAAGTGTTAAAGGCAAAGCTTCACAACATAGTGACTCTCAAAAATCTCATTCTTGAGCACGTTTATCATAAGCCGCTGCTTGACGAGGACGAGCTTTACAACACCTGTATGGAATACAAGAAAAAGATAACTCCGTACATCTGCGATACGCATGCATTTATACGCGACGCCTTAAAGCAGGGCAAAAACATCCTCCTCGAGGGTCAGCTCGGCACGCTTAAGGATCCCGATTTCGGTATATATCCCATGGTTACGTCGTCCTCGACTTTGGCAGGCTACGGTTCTGTCGGCGCGGGAATTCCCCCGTATCTCATAAGTGAGGTTGTAGCCGTAACAAAGGCATATTCTTCAGCGGTAGGTGCAGGTGAATTTGTTTCGGAGATTCTTGATGAGGACGAAGCACAGGCTCTCAGAATTCACGGCGGCGATAAAGGCGAATTCGGCGCTACCACCGGTAGACCGAGAAGAGTCGGTTGGTTTGATTGCGTTGCGACACGTTACGGCGTTGAGTGCCAGGGTGCCACAAAGATTGCCATGACCGCTCTTGACTGTCTTTCGTATCTTGACGAAATCAAGGTTTGCACAGCTTATAAAATAGGTGATGACATCACAAAGGATTTCCCGAACACCTCGCTTCTTAAAAAGGCAAAGCCGGTATTTACCACATTAAAGGGTTGGCATTGCAATATAAAGGGCATTCGCAATTTCTCGGAGCTTCCGCGTGAGGCACAGGAATATGTCGAATTCATCGAAAAGGAACTCGGCCACAAGATAAATATGGTATCCAACGGACCTGAGAGAGAAGCTATAATTTACAGATAATTAAGAGGATATTTATGGAGAAAATACTTGTACTCGATTTCGGCGGTCAGTATAATCAGCTGATTGCGCGGCGTGTACGCGACAACAATGTCTATGCGGAAATACTGCCGTATACCGCACCGCTCAGCGAAATCAAAGAGGGCAATTACAAAGGTATTATTTTTACCGGCGGACCTAACTCCGTGTTTGATATGAGTTCGCCGCACTACACAAAAGAGATTTTGGAACTCGGAATACCCGTACTTGGCATATGCTACGGCTGTCAGCTTATTTCGTGGATGGTCGGCGGCAATGTTGAGACTGCGGAACAGTCCGAATACGGCAAAATCGACCTTACGGTTACAAAAAAACAGTCTGAAATTTTTGACGACGTCGATGAAACGAGCGTAGTTTGGATGAGCCATACGGACAGAGTTAAAGTGATGCCGTCAGGTTTTGAAATAACCGCAAAAACGGAAGCCTGCCCGATAGCAGCTTATGAAAACGAAGAAAAGAAAATATACGGCGTGCAGTTCCACCCCGAGGTAACTCACACGCAGTTCGGATTTAAAATTCTTCACAATTTTCTATATAATGTTTGCGGCTGTCACGGCGACTGGAAGATGGACAGCTTTATTGACGATACCGTAAAGAGCCTTCGCGAAAAAATCGGAGACAAAAAGGTTATCCTCGGCCTTTCGGGCGGTGTCGATTCCTCGGTCGCGGCGGGACTTCTCTCTCGCGCCGTCGGCAAACAGCTCACCTGCGTTTTTGTTGACCAGGGACTTATGCGTAAGAACGAGGGCGATTTCGTCGAAAAGACATTTACTTCGCTGTTCGATATGAATTTCGTGCGCGTAAACTGTCAGGACCATTTTATAAATGCTCTTAAAGGAGTATCAGACCCCGAGCAGAAGAGAAAAATCATAGGCACGGAATTTTACAAGGTGTTCTGGGATGAGATAAGAAAACAGGCCGAGAAGGGATTTTTTGCACAGGGCACCATATACCCCGACTGCATAGAGTCCGGCAAGGGCGATGCCGATAAAATCAAGACGCATCACAATAAGGTCAAAATGCCCGACGACGTTGAATTCATCGACGTTATTGAGCCTCTTTCAAGCCTGTTTAAGGATGAGGTCAGAGCGGTAGGCGAAAAGCTCGGAATTCCGCACGAGCTTGTCTGGCGTCAGCCGTTCCCGGGACCCGGTCTCGGTGTCAGAATTATCGGCGAGATAACAAAGGAAAAGATTGAAGTTCTCCAAAATGCCGATTGGGTGCTACGCGATGAAATGGCGAAGAACGGTTATGAAAAAAACCTCGCACAGTTCTTCTGTGTGCTTCCGGGAGTCAATACGGTAGGCGTTATGGGCGATCACCGCACATACGATAACCTTGTGGCAATACGCGCAGTAACAACCGATGACTTTATGACAGCCGATTGGGCGAAGATACCGTACGATATTCTCGCCAAGGTTTCAAATCGTATCACAAACGAGGTAAAACACGTAAACCGCGTAGTTTACGATATAACCTCCAAACCCCCCGGCACCGTCGAGTGGGAATAAATCGAAAAAGTCTGAAAACCCAGTAATATCAAGGGATTCAAGGCTTTCAAAGAGCCCGTTGATAAGATTTTGATAAGATTCTGCTCGGTACCCTTTATCGTGTGTATCGAGTGGTTTGTGAGTAAAAAGTAATATCTTGTGGCTCACAAAAAACACCATATTAACATTAAACCCCGTACTGACGGATTGAAGTCAGTACGGGGTTTTGTCGTTGGCAGGGTTATTGCAGCTTACACTTGAACTAAAAAGCTTGAAACACCGATACGATATTTTGGGTGTAGAAGATAAACAATATCCGTAATAGTGCGACAGAAATTGTAAATACAGATATAATTTACAAGGTATAAACACAACGGCGGCAGGGAGAAATCCCTGCCGAGTTTTTTATGCTATTTCCGATTTGTTTAGTTATAGATATAAAAGTATTGCGTTTGCAGTACTTTTGTTATATAATCACAACATATAAAGGAGTGATGGATTTGTCTTTTACATATAAGCCATTATGGAAGTTGTTAATTGATAAGGAAATGACCAAAAAACAACTGATGGAAGAAACCAACATATCAAAATCCACAATGGATAAAATGGGAAGAAACGAGAAAGTGTCGATGGAAATATTAGATAGATTGTGTTCTCATTTTTCATGCGATGTTTCCGATATTATTGAACACATTGACGAGGTTGAAAAACAATGAATTATATAGGGTCAAAATATTCGCTTCTTGATTTTATTCATAGAACAATATCGGATGTTACCGGTTACAAGTCAGGCGATGATTATATTTTTGCAGATTTGTTTGCGGGAACCGGGGTTGTAGGAGCGAGTTATAGAAAAGAAGGCTGTAAGGTCATTTCAAACGACATTCAATACTATAGCTATGTAATTAATAAATATTTAATTGAGGGATCAGAAAATATAGACGAATCATTGATAAGCAGTTTGGATTTATTGGATGATGTTGATGGCTTCATATTTGAAAACTATTGTGCAGGATCAGGTAGTGGTAGAAACTATTTTACAGATAGCAATGGCAAAAAATGTGATGCTATAAGGATGGAAATCGAAAGACTTTTTAATCAGAATTTGATATCTGAAGAAACATATTTTGGACTTTTAGCAGGTCTTGTGAATTCGATAGATAAGTACGCAAATACAGCATCGGTATACGGAGCTTTTCTTAAACACATAAAAAAATCAGCTCAAAAACAATTTAAGATAGAGTTACTGCCAAGAATTCAGGGACCAAAAGGAGAAGTTTATAATGAGGATGTTAATAAACTGATAACGAGAATTCACGGGGATGTTTTATATCTTGACCCACCATATAATGCTAGACAATATTGTTCAAATTATCACGTACTTGAAACTATTGCGCGATATGATTATCCTGAGTTGAAAGGCAAAACCGGTTTGAGAGAGCCCAATGGACAGAAAAGCAAGTATTGTTCTAAGAGAACATTGGAAAGTGAATTTGAAAATTTGATTGCTAATGCGAATTTTAGATACATCTTTTTAAGCTATAATAATGAAGGCTTAATGAATGTGGATGCAATAAAAAATATAATGTCGAGATACGGAACATATAGATGTTTCACTCAGTCTTATAGGCGATTTAAGGCAGATAAAGACAAAAACAGAAATATTTCAGGAAAAGAAACGACTGAGTATTTGCATTGTTTAATAAAAGAGGAATGAAATGGGAAAATATAATGATTTAGACTTATCTCAATGGAGAGAATACACGGACATCGAAACGGATTCTTTATGGATAATCGACAAAAGAGATAATAGCGGTGCGCATAGTGGACATTATCATGGAAATTTTGTTCCACAAATTCCGCACCAGTTATTTTCTAGGTATACCAAAAAAGGGGATTGGATTTTAGACCCGTTTATGGGAAGCGGAACATCATTAATAGAAGCACAACGCATGGGTAGAAATTCAATTGGAATAGAAATTCAACATGATGTTGCGAAAGAAGCTTATGACAGAATTAACACTGAAAAAAATGATGTTGTAAGAACAAAGGTTGTGGTTGCTGATAGTCAAACATGTGATATGAATAAGATATTACTATCAGAGGGCATAAACAAAGTACAGTTTGTAATAATGCATCCTCCATATTGGGATATTGTGAAGTTTTCCGAAAATCCTAATGATTTGTCTAATTGTGACAGCATTAATGAGTTCTTGGATTCTTTTGGCAAAGTAATCGATAATTCATTAAGTGTTTTGGAGAAAAATAGATATTGTGCAGTTGTTATTGGCGATAAATATGCCAACCGTCAGGTAATTCCCCTTGGGTTCTACTGCATGAATTTGATGATGGAAAAAGACTTGCTTTTGAAAGCTATTTTAGTTAAAAACTTTGGTGAAACAAAAGGTAAATCAAATAAACAAGGCATTTGGCGATATCGTGCCTTAGCCAGCGATTTCTACATATTCAAGCACGAATATATTTTCATATTCAAAAAGGTAAAGTGAGAAAACATCACTTTACCTTTGATAAATTATATTTCCTTTAAGTGCTTTCTGAATTCTAATGGATCATACCAAAAGCAGCCAACACAGGCATCTTCCTCTCCATTATGGTGAGCTTCGCCTTTGTAATAAGACATAGGGTATCCCAAATTCTTGGCATCGTATCTTATGCCTGTTCTAATGCATTCTTTACAAAATTGGCGTTTTGCATCATTTGCGGCTTTGCTTAATGGCTGAAAATCAGATAATTTTTGATCTTCATTTCGCATAACACGATCTTCATTTTTCATGCCATTTTTATGGTCTACCTCTGGATTTGACGTCCCTAATATTACACAACGCTGACTTTGGATTTGCCTTTTTATATCTGCTCTGATATGTTGTGAATAATCACCATTATTGAACCCTGCAGTTCTTATTGCATCAGTTCTGTTTCCCGGAGTACGAGTTTTATCTCTTTCAACAATGTACTTTCTTCCAAATGGTCCGTCATCTCTTGACCATCCAGCACCATTTAAGAGTTGGAGGCCTTGGTATTCTCCCACAAATTCATCAACAGATACCCATCTGCTGAAACCGTTCTCGTCTACGCCAGCCAATTCTTCAAATAATTCAATTTTTGTTTTCTTTTTTGGCATTTTTATCTTCCTCCAAAAACAATTTATAGGTTTCAATTCCGAGTGCATCAGCTATACGCTGTATATTTTCAAGCGAAATGCTGCGGCGGTAACACTCAATAGCACTTATATAGGTGCGATGCATACCGCATTTATCTGCAAAAGCTTCCTGAGATATCCCCATGGCTTTACGATATTTTTTTAGGTTATCGCCAAATACTTTTATAATATCCATAGTTGTAATCCTCCATATTTTATAGTATAATCAAAATGAATACAAAAAGTCTACATACAATAAGTAACGGCAAATGATGAGGTGGTTATGTGAATTATATTAAATCGTTACATATTAAGAACTTAAAAACTTACTGTTAATGAGGCAATTTTACTAAAAAGGTTAATGTATTTGTTGAATGAACGAAACTGGTAAGATTAACATTAAAAAACAATAAAGATAGTTATAAATCACCAGTATCGTTTGGTATAACAAAACAAAGAATTTGATGTTGGAGGAAGATAAAAATGGCTGAAACTAAAAAAGAAGATTATGGTAAAATATCTATATTGAAGCTAAAAGGTTATGCAGAAAAACATACTGGAGCCTATGAAACTTTTTCTGTAAAATAACCTAAGTAAGGTCCTTCTATGATACA
>ERZ773193.2998-NODE-2998-length-16402-cov-3.689974_pt1 | contig 16402 bp, 18 predicted proteins | sample MGYA00511110_ERZ773193 | MGnify/ENA primary metagenome ERZ773193 (study PRJEB29015, sample SAMEA2737784) | human gut metagenome | biome: human gut; feature: human-associated habitat; material: faeces | place: China | collected 2012 ...
ATAGAAAATAGAACGAACATAGAGAGGTGAAAATCATGCGCGAAGGAATCCATCCGAACTACTATCAGGCAACTGTAACCTGCAACTGTGGAAACACATTCGTAACAGGATCTACTAAGAAAGATATCCATGTTGAAATTTGTTCTAAATGCCATCCATTCTACACTGGACAGCAGAAAGCAGCTCAGGCTCGTGGACGTATCGATAAGTTCAACAAGAAATACGGCTTAAACAAATAATTCAGACTGAATAATGAAAGAAGAGACAGGTTGAGGTTGGGAAATCTCAACCTTTCTTTGCTTTTATCAGTGATAATGGAGTGATATATGAAATCATCGAATATTGGTGGTCAGGCAGTAATGGAAGGCATCATGATGCGTCACAAGGACAAATATGCCATTGCAGTACGCCGTCCGGATAAAGAAATAGAATTAAAGGTAGAAGATTACAAATGTACATTTGGAAAGGCTGCATTTTTGAAATGGCCGATCATCCGCGGAGTGGTAAGCTTTGTTGACGGACTGGTAGTAGGAACCAAATGTCTGATGTATTCTGCTGAGATTGCAGGCGATGAAGAGGACGAGAAGGAAGCTGCAAAGAATGCGACACTGACAGAGGAAGAACTTTCTGCAAAGAAAGCGAAAGAAGCAAAGCAGTTTCAGTGGCTTCTTTACATAACGGTTGCTATTTCCATAGTTGTTTCTGTTGCAGCTTTTATGCTACTTCCGTATGCACTGGCAAGCCTTCTGCGCAAGGTTGGTGCTTCTGAAGTAGGGGTAACAGTTGCAGAAGCATTTGTGAAACTGGCACTGTTTATGGGATATATGCTGCTGATCTCAAGAATGAAGGATATTCAGCGTACATTTATGTATCATGGTGCAGAACATAAATGCATCAACTGTGTGGAACATGGACTTCCACTTACTGTGGAAAATGTCCTGGCAAGCTCCAGACAGCACAAAAGATGTGGGACAAGTTTCCTTTTTCTGGTAATGATCGTCAGTATATTCCTGCATTTTATTTTTGTGCTGGTACCGGGCTACTGGGTTCGCCTGTTTGGGCGTCTTCTGATGGTCCCAATCGTGTCAGGCGTTTCTTTTGAACTTATTCAGTGGGCTGGCAGAACAGACAGCAGACTTGCTGATATTTTGAGCAAACCGGGACTTGCAATGCAGAAGCTGACAACCAAAGAGCCGACAGCAGATATGGCTGAAGTAGCGATTGCAGCAGTAGAGGCTGTTTTTGACTGGAGAGAATATCTGAAAGAAGAATTCGGCTGGAAGCCAGAAGAAAATGAGGAAAAAAATGCGGACATATAAAGAAGTTCTGGAAGATGGAATCCAGCTTCTGGAAACTGCCGCAATCGAAGAAGCCAGGTTAGATGCCTGGCTCCTTCTGGAGTATACGGCAGATATTACAAGAGCATGGTATTATGCACATATGGATGATGGACTGGATGCTAAAACAGAAGAACGTTATCGAACGCTGTGCACAAAACGTGCTCAGCATATCCCGCTGCAGCATATTACCGGGCGTGCATATTTTATGGGATACGAATTTTGTGTGGATGAACGTGTACTTGTACCGAGACAGGATACAGAGGTGCTTGTGGAAGAAGCGATTTCCCGCATGAGGAATCTGGAGAAACCGCAGATCCTGGATATGTGTACCGGTTCCGGATGTATTCTTCTGAGTCTTCTTCTGGAATTGCCACAGGCATTAGGAACAGGTGTGGATGTTTCAGAAGGAGCACTTTGTGTGGCAAAGGAGAATCGAAAGCGTCTGGGACTGGAACAGAGAGCTGAGCTGATACAGAGTGATCTGTTTTCGGCAGATTATTTTCGGAAAAACAGTGGAAATGACCACATGGAATATGATATGCTTATTTCAAATCCGCCATATATCCGGACTGAAGATATTGAAGGGCTGATGGAGGAAGTGCGTTTTCATGATCCGGTGCTTGCACTGGATGGCAAAGAAAATGGTCTGTATTTTTATGAAAAGATCACAGAACAGGCGGGCAGATATCTGGAACCCGGCGGATGGCTGATGTACGAGATCGGTTGTGATCAGGGTATGGATGTGTCGGAAATTATGAAAAAAAATGGTTTTGAACAGATAGAAATAAAAAAAGACCTTGCCGGGCTGGACAGGGTTGTTACAGGAAGAAAAATGCAGGAGGAACAGAATGTTTGATAAATTAGAGGATCTGCTTGTGCGCTTTGAGGAAGTTCTGAATGAGCTTGGTGAGCCGGGAGTAACGGACAACCAGGAACGTTTTCAGAAGCTGATGAAAGAGCAGAGTGAGCTGCAGCCGATCGTAGATGCCTATAAAGAATATAAAGACAATAAAGAAACGATTCAGGACAGTCTTTCCATGCTGGAAGAAGAAAAGGATGAAGAAATGCGTGAAATGCTGAAAGAAGAACTTTCTGATGCAAAGAAGCGTGTGGAAAAACTTGAAAAGGAACTGAAGATCCTTCTTTTACCAAAAGATCCGAATGACAGCAAAAACGTTATCGTAGAGATCCGTGGCGGTGCCGGTGGAGATGAGGCGGCATTATTTGCAGCAGATCTGTTCCGTATGTATTCTAAATTTGCCGAGGCAAACCGTTGGAAAGTAGAAGTGATGAGTGCCAATGAAAACGGCATTGGTGGTTTTAAGGAAATTGTCTTTATGGTGCTCGGTCATGGAGCGTATTCCAAGTTAAAATATGAAAGCGGTGTGCATCGCGTTCAGAGAATCCCAACGACAGAATCCGGCGGACGTATTCATACATCGACGGCAACGGTTGCGATCATGCCTGAGGTAGAAGATGTTGAAGTACATGTAGATCCGAACGATTGCAAGATTGATGTATACCGTGCGTCCGGTAATGGCGGACAGTGTGTCAACACAACAGATTCTGCTGTTCGTATTACGCATATCCCTACGGGTATTGTGGTTACCTGTCAGGATGAGAAATCTCAGCTCAAAAATAAAGACAAGGCGATGAAAGTACTTCGTTCCCGCATCTATGATATGGAGCAGGAAAAGGCGAATAGCGAACAGGCAGCTGAGCGGCGCAGCCAGGTTGGAACCGGTGATCGTTCCGAAAAGATCCGTACTTATAATTTCCCACAGGGACGTGTGACAGATCACCGAATCAAATTTACCAGCCATCGTCTGGGAGAAATATTAGATGGAGATATCAATGAACTGCTGCAGAACATTATTGCGGCAGATCAGACAGCGAAATTAGCGAAATTAAACGAAAATTAATGGGGGGAGAATGGTTATGAGAAAAAAGAAATGGTTATGTGGTGTAATGGCAATGGCGGTAGCGGGGAGTCTGCTTATATCGGCAGCACCGGGAAGCCTGCAGGCACCGAAAGCGTCAGCAGCAGTGAAGCTGACCGGTAAGACCAAAAAGGTTGCTTATCGAAACACTTTTGTTGGAAAACATGGCAGATTACGTGTCAAAGGCACTAAGCTGGTGGATAAAAAAGGCAAAGCGGTACAGCTTCGCGGAATATCCAGTCATGGCATCAACTGGGATGTTGGAGAGCCGTTTGTTAATGAGAAAGCTTTGCGAAATCTGCGGGACGAATGGGGCGTTAATTGTTTTCGTGTTGCAATGTATACCGAGGATTACAATGGATACTGCGTGACAGATACGGCAAGCCGCAAGAAGCTTTTGGCAAAGATCGATACAGCCGTAAAAGCCGGCAGAAAGCTTGGCATGTATGTCATCATTGACTGGCATATTTTAAGTGATGGCAATCCGAAGAAAAATCAGTCTAAGGCTAAGGCATTTTTTAAGAAAATGTCGAATAAATATCGAAAAGAAAAACATGTATTTTATGAAATCTGCAATGAACCGAATGGCGGTGTACAGTGGAAGACTATCAAATCGTATGCAAAATCCGTGATCAAGGTGATCCGCAAAGCGGATAAAAACGCGGTAGTCATTGTCGGTACGCCGACATGGAGTCAGGATGTTGATATGGCGGCAAAATCTCCACTCAAAGGAAAAAACATTATGTATGCCTTTCATTTTTATGCAGCGACGCATGGCGATGATCTGCGCGCCAAAGTAAACGCAGCACTTCGCAGCAAATTGCCACTGTTTTGTTCGGAATTTAGTGCGTGTGATGCCAGCGGAAATGGCAATTATGATTTTTCTTCTGCGAATAAGTGGATCAGTCTGATGAATCGTAATAAGATCAGTTATTGCTGCTGGAGTCTTAGCAACAAGCCGGAATCGGCTTCGCTGCTTAAAAGTTCCTGCAAGAAAACAAGCGGATTTAAGACGTCCGATTTATCTAAAATGGGAAGATATATCGTTAAGAAATACCGCAAAAAGTAAGAGAAAGTAAGTAGATAACGGAAAGGCACAAGATTTCATGCTTAGTAGTAATTCGAATCGTCAGATCAAAGAGTTGATCAAACTGCAGAATCAAGCGAAATATCGCAAAAAAAGCGGTGTGTTTGTTGCAGAAGGTGCAAAGCTTGTCGCAGAGGCGGCGCATTATGGCAAACTGCAAAAAATATATATTGCAGAAAGTTCACAAGGCAGAGAAGAGGAACGTATTCAGCCGTTGTTAGAGGAGTTCCCATATGAAGTTGTATCTGAAGAAGTCTTTGCGGAGATCACGGATACGGTTACACCGCAGGGCGTTTTGGGATTAGTGCAGATGCCCAAATATACGATGGAGGAAATTTTGAACGCGAACAATCAACAGTTTTTATTGTTAGATGATCTGCGTGACCCCGGCAACTTGGGAACCATTATGCGAACAGCAGAGGGAGCCGGTATGGCAGCAGTGCTCATGAGCAAAGGGACAGTTGATCTGTTTAATCCGAAAGTAGTCCGTGCGACAATGGGAGCCATCTTTCGAATGCCGTACTGTTATGTGGAAGATCTGCCGGCGCTTGCAGAAAAACTGCGAGAGCAGGGGATCGCAGTATATGGAACAGCCATGGAAGGCAGCGTTGTGTATGATGAACCGGATTATACCACGGGGGCGGCTATGGTGATCGGCAATGAAGCCAATGGTATGTCGGATGCGATGTTTGCAGCGATCACAGACCGAATACGTATTCCGATGGAGGGAAGTTTGGAATCTTTGAATGCAGCAGTATCGGCAGCGATTGTCATGTATGAAATGCAGCGCCAGCGCAGACATCGTTGAAAAAGCAGAAAATGGTGGTCAGTGCAGATATAGTTGAAAAAAAGAGGGAAATGTTCTATAATGCTGACATTATAAACACACTGGAAACTTATAGTTTGAAAAATGAGAAAGGAATGTAGGAGTTATATGGAACCATTATATTGGCTGATATTGCTTGCAATCTTTCTTGTGATTGAGATCATCACATTGGGGCTGACAACAATCTGGCTGGCTGGAGGTGCATTGGTTGGATTTCTGGCAGCGGTGCTGCATGTGCCGTTACCGATACAGATTGTGCTGTTTTTGGTCGTTTCTATTGTATTGATCGTATTTACAAGGCCGGTAGCAGAGCGTTATTTTAATAACAGCAGAGAGCAAACCAATGTCGGTGGAATTATCGGCAGAGAGGGAAAAGTAATCGTTACGATTGATAACTTTAATCAAACCGGTGCTGTTTTGATCGATGGAATCGAATGGACAGCGCGAAGTGACGAGGAGGATGTGGTCATTGAGACGGGAGAGCGTATTGTCGTTACTCGCGTGGAAGGTGTCCGCGTGTTTGTGAAAGTGAAAGGAGATCATTAATATGCCATATTTAATTGTGTTATTAGTTGTTGTAGTGATTGTCATGATATCCTGCGTCAATGTAGTGCCGCAGGCTCATGCATATGTTGTAGAGCGATTAGGTGGTTATCAGGCAACTTGGGATGTAGGAATCCATTTCAAAGTTCCGTTTATTGACCGCATTGCAAAACGTATTCTGCTCAAAGAGCAGGTTGTTGATTTCCCGCCGCAGCCGGTTATCACCAAGGATAATGTAACAATGCGAATTGATACTGTTATCTTTTATCAGATCACGGATCCAAAGCTGTTTGCATATGGTGTTGATAATCCGATCGTTGCGATTGAGAACTTAACAGCAACCACTCTGCGTAATATTATCGGAGACCTGGAGTTAGACGAGACGCTGACTTCCCGCGAGACGATCAATACGAAGATGAGAGCATCTCTGGATTCCGCAACAGATCCATGGGGAATCAAGGTGAACCGTGTCGAGCTCAAAAACATCATTCCTCCGGCAGAAATTCAGGATGCAATGGAGCGTCAGATGAAAGCAGAGCGCGAAAAGAGAGAATCGATCCTTCGTTCACAGGGTGAAAAGGAATCGGCTATCTTGGTAGCACAGGGTAAAAAAGAAGCAGCTATTTTGGATGCAGAAGCAGAAAAACAGGCAGCGATCCTTCGCGCAGAAGCTAAGAGAGAGTCGATGATACGCGAAGCGGAAGGTCAGGCAGAGGCGATCAAGACGGTACAGCAGGCAAGTGCAGATGGTATTCGCATGTTGAATGATGCACAGGCGAGCAAAGAAGTATTGCAGCTTAAGAGTTTAGAAGCCTTTAGCAAAGCTGCCGATGGAAAAGCAACCAAGATCATCATTCCATCTGAAATTCAGGGAATGGCAGGTCTTGCTAAATCTTTTTCCGAAGTGATCAAAGATAATTAAATGATGTTAGGTCATCTGTATACGATAGCATTCTGCAAAGGGTTACGGCCTCGGGCAGAGAGAAAAGAGGAGAAATTATGAGCGTTAATTTGAAAGGAAGAAATTTCCTGACATTAAAGGATTTTACGAAAGAAGAGATCAGCTATCTGTTGGATCTGTCTGCTGACCTTAAAGCCAAGAAGAAAAATGGAGAATTGGTTAATCATTATATTGGCAAAAATATTGCATTGATCTTTGAAAAAACCAGTACGCGTACCCGCTGCTCCTTTGAAGTGGCAGCACATGATATGGGAATGGGTGTTACGTATCTAGATCCACAGGGCTCTCAGATCGGTAAGAAAGAGAGCATTGCGGACACAGCACGTGTTCTTGGCAGAATGTTTGATGGTATTGAATATCGCGGCTTTGAGCAGGAGATCGTAGAGGATCTTGCAAAATATGCAGGAGTACCGGTGTGGAATGGTTTGACAAATGAATACCACCCAACGCAAATGTTAGCAGATCTTCTGACGATCAAAGAGCATTTAGGACGTTTGGAAGGCGTTAAGCTGGTATATATGGGCGATGCCAGATATAATATGGGTAATTCACTGATGATCGCTTGTGCTAAAATGGGAATGCATTTTACGGCATGTACTGCAAAGGAATATTTCCCGAATCAGGCATTGGTAGAACAGTGTGAACAGTACGCCAGTGAATCCGGTGGTTCCATCACGCTGACAGAGGATACAATGACCGGAACAAAAGATGCTGATGTTATTTATACGGATGTCTGGGTGTCTATGGGTGAGCCGGACGAAGTTTGGAAAGAGCGTACCTTGGCGTTGTCACCATATCAGGTAAACGCAAAGGTTATGCAGAATGCCGGAGAACAGGCGCTATTTATGCATTGTCTTCCAGCTTTCCATGACTTAAAGACCAAAATTGGCAAAGAAGTATATGAAAAATTTGGATTAAAAGAACTTGAAGTTACAGATGAAGTATTTGAATCCAAGCAATCGGTAGTATTTGACGAAGCAGAAAATCGCATGCATACGATCAAAGCGGTGATGGTTGCAACATTAGGAGAGGCGTGATCTTTATGAGATCGAAGATATTACGGGAACTGATGGATCATTCGGACACATTTGTGTCCGGACAGAAATTATGTAAAACGTTTGGCGTGAGCAGACAGGCAGTTTGGAAAAACATTTGCTGTCTGAAAGAACTTGGCTATGACATTGAATCGGTTACTAATAAAGGCTATCGCTTAATAAGTAAACCGGATATATTGTATGGTCCTGAGATTGAGGCATATTTGGAAGAGGAAAGTTTCTGTCAAAAAGTTGAATGTCATGATAGCATTGACTCGACAAACATCCGAGGCAAACAACTTGCAGAATTGGGAGAAGCTGAGGGAACATTGATCGTAGCCGATCGGCAGACAGCGGGACGCGGACGCAGAGGCCGCAATTGGATTTCTGAATCCGGTGTTGGTATTTATATGACTTACGTATTAAGACCGACAGTTCAGCCGGCACATGTGTCAGGGATCACATTATTGGCAGCATTGGCAATGTGTGAAGCAACTTATCAGGAATGCGACGTGCTTCCACAGATCAAATGGCCCAACGATGTCATCATTGATGGCAAAAAGATATGTGGTATTTTGACGGAAATGAGTTCAGAAGTTCAGTATGTGCATTATGCCGTAATGGGTATCGGAATCAATGCTAACAAAGAAAAATTCGATGAGACATTAAAGGACAAGGCGACCAGCATTTATCTGTCAACAGGCAAAAAAGTAAACAGAGCTAAGTTTACAGCGGCTTTTGCAGATGCGTTTGGTGGTTATTACAGACGATATATGCAGGACGGAGATCTGTCTGCGTTTGTGGAAGAGTATGATGAATTGCTTGCCAATAAAGACAAAGAAGTGATCATCTACCATGGCATGGTTGAGGATGCCACGCCGGACAAAATATCACGGGGTATTGCACGTGGCATTGATAAAGACGGAGCACTGTTAGTTGAGATCGATGGCAGCGTCACACCGGTCATGTCCGGAGAAGTATCGATAAGGGGGGTACAGGGATATGTCTGAAAAGGAACCGGTTGTCTTATGTGCAGCGAGTTCTTATGAACAAAAATACTACCTGAACGAAGCGTTTAGCGGATTACCTACAGCAGTCAAAGAGGAATTGCAAGTCATGTGTGTGTTGTATACGGCAGACGTTGGCGGTATTTTGACACTGCAGTTTGACGAAGATGGCAATTTACAGTTTCAGGTGACTTCTGCGGATGATGATTTTCTGTTTGATGAGATCGGCAGTGTGCTCAAGATCAAGCAGTATCAGGCAGAAAAACAGGAGTTGTTAGAGGCTCTTGAATTATATTATAGAATAAAAATACTTGGTGAAAAGGTCGATTTCGACTAATGGAGGACAGCTATGTTATTGGCAGTAGATGTTGGAAATACAGATATTACATTTGGATTGTTTCGTGAGAGTGAATTGATCACGAGATTTCGAGTCACAGTAAAAGTACCGCGCAGCTCGGACGAGTATGGCGAGTTGATCTGTGCGATACTGCAGCAGAAAGGATACTCTCCGGAAGATGTAAATGAAGTGATCATTGCATCTGTTGTGCCGAAGATCATGTACTCTTTTACAAGTGGCATCATCAAGTATCTGCATTGTCATCCGCTGGTAGTCGGAGCCGGAATAAAGACCGGAATACGTATAGAAACTGCCAACCCAAAAGAAATCGGACCGGATCGTATCGTAGATGCAGTCAGTGCCTATGAACAGTATGGCGGACCGATTATTGTTGTTGATTTTGGAACAGCGACAACATATGACATTGTTACTGCAGAGGGGGCATTTCTAGGTGGTGTGATCAGTCCCGGAATACGCATTTCTGCGAACGCGTTATGGAATAATACAGCGAATCTGCCGGAAATTGAGATCAAATGCCCGGGGGTTTCTATTGCAAAAGATACGATCACATCAATGCAGGCAGGACTGTTTTTTGGCACGATCGGTCAGTCGGAGTACATTATTCGAAAGATCAAAGAAGAGTCAGGCTTCTTGGATGCGAAAGTTGTCGCAACCGGAGGACTTGGGAAGATCATTTCAGAGCATACGGACGAGATACAGGTGTATGACAGTGATCTGACACTTCGAGGCCTACAGATTATCTATGATAAGCAGAAGAAATAATAAAATTGGAGTGTTATGCGTAGTTTTAAGATAGGAAATGTATTGATTCCCGGCAATTTAATATTAGGACCAATGGCAGGTGTAACAGATCTGCCATTTCGTTTGTTATGCAAGGAGCAGGGAGCTGATCTTGTCTACACGGAGATGATCAGTGCAAAAGGAATATATTACAATAACAAAAATACAGAAAAGCTATGGGAAATCGCGGATGAAGAGCATCCGGCAGCATTGCAGTTGTTTGGCTCAGATCCGGATCTGATGGCAGAAATGGCACGTAAAATTGATTACCGTAATTTTGATATTTTAGATATTAATATGGGGTGCCCGGTGCCGAAAGTGGTTAACAATGGCGAGGGTTCAGCGTTGATGAAAACTCCGGAGCTGGCAGCTAAGATCATTCGCAAAGTATCACAGGCAAGTTCAAAGCCTTTGACCGTTAAATTTCGCAAAGGCTTTACCGAGGATACCGTCAATGCAGTCGAATTTGCCAAGATGGCAGAACAGAATGGTGCAGCAGCCATTGCGGTACATGGACGCACCAGAGAACAGTATTATAGTGGAAAAGCAGATTGGGATATCATTGCGCAGGTCAAAGAAGCAGTAACAATCCCGGTGATAGCCAGTGGAGATATTTTTTCAGCAGAAGATGCAATCAAATGCTTGGAGCAGACTAAATGTGATGGGCTCATGTTGGCTCGTGGTGTTCGAGGTAATCCGTGGCTGTTTGCTGAGATCAAACAGGCACTCATGCAGTACGATGCCGGAGAAGAGATACAAATCTCGGAACCACAGCTTTCAGAGGTGGTTGAAATGATACGCCGTCATGGCAGAATGCAGGTGGAATACAAAGGCGAGATAATGGGTATGCGGGAGATGCGAAAGCACGTAGCATGGTATACGACAGGATATCCGCATTCGGCAGCAATCCGCAGAGAAGCCAACTTTATTGAGACGTATGAACAACTGGAAAAGCTTTGTGATAAGATACTAGCCGATAGCAAGTCATGATTAGTGCGTTTGCGCTTGTAATTCTTTACCCAATGAAGTAAACTGCTATCAGAAATAAATTATACAGGAGGCTAATCAAAATGGATTACGGTTTGATTGGTGGAAAGCTGGGACACAGTTATTCCAAAGATATTCACGAGATGTTGGCAGATTATACATATGATTTATGTCCTTTGACAAAAGAGGAATTTGTGCCTTTCATGGAGCAGCATGCATTCCGGGCAATCAATGTCACCATTCCTTACAAACAGGATGTTATTCCTTACCTGGACAGCTTAGATGACAATGCAAAGGCTATCGGTGCAGTCAATACGATCGTAAATAAAGATGGTCGTTTGGAAGGCCACAATACAGATTTCTCCGGTTTTATGTATATGTTAAAGAAACATAACATTTCCGTAAAAGGAAAGAAATGTGTTGTTCTAGGAGATGGAGGTGCTTCTAAAGCAGTCGTTGCTGTATTAAAAAAGATGGAAGCCAAAGAAGTTGTTATTGTTGATATTATCAAAACAGCATCTGCGATCACTTATGAAGAATGCTTTGCGAAACATACAGATGCTGAATTTATTGCAAATACAAGTCCTGTTGGTATGTATCCAAACTGTGATGCCAGTCCGGTTGATCTAACACGTTTCCCGGAATGTGAAGCAGTAGTTGATGTTATTTATAATCCATTGGAGACAAAGTTAGTTGCTCAGGCAAGAGAGCTTGGAATGACTGGCGTTAATGGATTGGAAATGCTTGTAGCACAGGCGTTGTATGCGGTAGAGTTTTTCTTGGACACAAAGTTAGACGAAGCCAAGATTGATGAAGTATATCACAAAATCTATGAAGAGAAAGTGGGAGAGCAATAAAAGCTAATCTCGTTGGACTGAAAGTGGGAGAGCAATAAAAGTTAATCTCGTTGGACTGAAAGCGGGAGAGTAATAAGAGCTGCAACTGTATATATCTTGCATAAATGCAGCGATTATTATATAATCTAATTTTGGGTAAGACGATAAAGAACAAAGATGTCTGATGCCTTTGCGGCATAAGCGGACATAAACGATTAATGGAGGTCAAAAATGAGTAAAAAACCAGTTGTTTTGATGATTCTTGATGGATATGGTTTGAATGACAAGACGGAAGGCAATGCGATTGCCATGGCAAATACGCCGGTAATGGACAAGCTGATGGCAGAATGCCCTTGGCAGCCGGGCCTTGCCAGTGGTCTTGCAGTTGGTCTGCCGGATGGTCAGATGGGTAACTCCGAGGTAGGTCATATGAATATCGGTGCCGGACGCATTATTTATCAGGATCTGACTCGTATCACCAAAGCAATTGAAGATGGTGATTTCTTTGAAAATAAAGTATTACTGCAGGCAGTAGAAAATGTGAAAAAGAACGGTTCCGATCTGCATTTATTCGGACTTCTTTCCGATGGTGGCGTGCACAGCCACAACACACATCTGTATGCCTTGTTAGAGCTTGCTAAGAAAAACGATGTAAAAAATGTATATGTTCACTGCTTCTTAGATGGTAGAGATACACCACCGGCATCCGGCAAAGATTATGTTGCTGAGTTGCAGGCTAAAATGGATGAGATCGGAGTAGGTCAGATCGCAAGTGTTCATGGACGTTATTATGCAATGGACCGTGACAACAACTGGGATCGTGTAGAAAAAGCCTATAAAGCATTGGTTGAAGGTGTTGGCAATAAAGCGGCCGATGGAGTGCAGGCAGTTGCAGATTCTTATGCAGCGGACGTAACAGATGAGTTTGTTGTTCCTACAGTTGTTGAGAAAGACGGCAAACCGGTCGCAACGATCAAACCAAATGATTCAGTGATCTTTTTCAATTTCCGTCCGGATCGAGCTCGCGAGATGACGCATGCATTTTGTGATGAGCAGTTTGATCATTTTGAGCGTGCCAATGGATTTATGCCACTTACTTTTGTATGCTTCAAGGATTACGATGAGACAATTGCCAACAAGCTTATCGCGTTTGAAAAAGAAAATATCGTAGATACATTTGGCGAGTATCTTGCAGCGAATGGCAAGAAACAGCTTCGTCTTGCAGAGACTGAGAAATATGCGCATGTTACATTTTTCTTTAACGGCGGTGTAGAAGAGCCAAATAAAGATGAAGAGCGTTCCTTGGTAAAATCTCCTGCAGTTGCTACTTATGATCTGCAGCCTGAGATGAGTGCTCCGGAAGTCAGCAAACGTCTTAATGAGGCAATTGCATCCGATAAATATGATGTGATCGTGATCAACTTTGCAAATCCGGATATGGTCGGACACACAGGAGTGATACCGGCAGCAGTGAAAGCAGTTGAAGCAGTTGACCAGTGCGTAGGTACTGCAGTAGAAGCAATTAAAAAAGCAGACGGAGTATTGTTTATTTGTGCAGACCACGGAAACGCAGAGAAGATGATCGATTATGAGACAGGAGAGCCTCATACAGCACATACAACCAATCCGGTTCCATTTGTGCTTGTTAATTATGATGAAGCCTACACACTTCGTGAGGGCGGCCGTTTGGCAGATATTGCGCCTACTTTGCTTGAGATCATGGGATTGCCACAGCCGGCTGAGATGACTGGCGAGTCTCTTCTTCTTAAAAAATAAGAATCAGCTTGCTATTTCATAGACAATATGCTATGATAGTATTTGTTGGAAACTGCGTATAAACAGTTTCAAAAAGAGATTTTCAAACGGCGAACTGCGGGTAGCAGATAACCGTAAAACACAGAATGGAGGAAGTTTTCAATGATTCATACACTGCATACTATTTTATTGTTGGTATATATTCTTGTATGTTGCGTTTTGACAGTAATCGTACTGATGCAGGAGGGCAAGCAGGCAGGACTTACCGGAGCGATCAGCGGTGCCGCTGAGACATACTGGGGTAAGAACAAGGGCCGTTCCATGGAAGGTGGATTAGAGCTTACAACAAGGATTCTTGCTGTTGTATTTGTCGTGCTTTCATTAATTCTCAATCTGAAGATATTTCAGTAGAGCATGACAATGGAGCGATAACAGTATGGTTGTTGTTTTGGGAGAGCATGCTGCTAAAGCGATGGCAGTATGGTTGTTGTTTTGGTGGAATATGTTACTAAAGCGATGACAGTTTCGCCGTTGTAAACAAATGCATTATTACAGGGATTGCCGATTGGCAATCCCTTTTTTCAAAATGGAGGATCTGTATGAAAAAAGAAGAGTTCGATAATAAAAAGAAATTAGTATATGATTTTGTTACAGACAAAGAATATAAGCCGATGTCTGTAAAGGAAATGGCGATGGTATTACAGGTGCCTGCCGCAGAAAAGAAAGACCTGCGTCGCGTGGTCGAGGCATTGTGCGAGGAAGGCAAGATCCATATCAGTCAGCGTGGAAAAGTGCGGCCACTGGCCGACAATCTGCTTACCGGCCGCTTTATGGCAACACAGAAAGGGTTTGGATTTGTCCGTGTTGAGGGAGAAGAGGAGGACTACTTCATCCCGGCGCATCAAGTGATGAATGCACTCGACGGAGATACTGTGCGCATTTCCGTAGACGACAAGCAGCGTGGCAAACGTAAAGAAGCAACGGTTGTGAGCGTATTAGAGAGAGCCTCAACAATCTTAGTGGGAACGTATTCCAATAGTAAAAGCTTCGGTTTTGTCGTTGCTGACAACCATAAGTTCACCAAAGATATTTATATTCCAAAGGCAGAAAGCAAAGGTGCTGTCACCGGTCATAAAGTTGTTGTAGAAATTACGGACTATGGCAGTGAAAATCACAACCCGGAAGGCAGAATATTGGAAATTATAGGTCATATCAATGATCCCGGTGTTGATATTTTATCTGTGATCAAAGCGTATGGTCTGCCGGAAGAGTATCCGGATGCAGTGATGGATCAAGTTGCGGGGATTGATGACGAAGTACCGGAAGAACAAAAGAAAGGACGCGTAGATTATCGCTCTTTGCAGACGGTAACGATTGACGGTGAAGATGCCAAAGATCTTGATGATGCAATAACCTTGACTAAAGAAGGAGACATATATCATCTGGGTGTTCATATTGCGGATGTCAGTCAGTATGTAACAGAGTCCTCTGCATTAGATAAGGAAGCCCTTAAACGAGGAACCAGTGTATATTTGGTCGATCGCGTTATTCCTATGCTGCCCCATAAGCTGTCAAACGGAATATGTTCATTAAATCAGGGAACAGATCGTCTTGCTTTATCCTGTATGATGGACATCAATGCCAAAGGTGAGATCATAAAACACCGCATAGAGGAAACTGTGATCAACGTCGATCGTCGAATGTCCTACACAAGTGTTCATGCGATTGTTGAATTGCAGGATCCTGAGGAGCGCAAAGAATATGAAGAACTGATACCGATGTTTGAACTGATGTATGAGCTGGCATCTATTTTGCGCAAGCGTCGCGATAAACGTGGATCTATAGATTTTGATTTTCCGGAAAGCAAGATCACATTGGATTCCAAAGGAAAACCGATCGATGTAGCAGAATACGAGCGCAATAATGCACATCGTATTATTGAAGAATTTATGTTGGCGGCAAATCAGACCGTTGCGGAAGATTACTATTGGCAGGAACTTCCTTTTGTGTATCGTACACACGAAGCACCTGACAGCGAAAAGATATTACAGCTCGGCATATTTATCAATAATTTTGGATATACCATTAAGACTGGTGCGGAGGATGAAATACATCCAAAGGAACTGCAAAAGTTGATCTCCAAAGTGGAAGGAACGCCAGAGGAGGGACTCATCAGTCGACTGACGCTGCGTTCTATGAAACAGGCAAAATATACGACAGGATGTGAAGGACACTTCGGACTGGCAATGAAATATTATTGCCACTTTACGTCGCCGATCCGCCGATATCCGGATCTGCAGATCCATCGTATCATCAAAGAAAATCTACACGGTGCCTTGACAGACAAGCGGATCAGTCATTATGAACAGATACTGCCGGAGGTGACGGCAGAGGCAAGTAGACTGGAGCGAAGGGCAGATGATGCGGAGCGTGAAGTTGAAAAAATGAAAAAAGCGGAATATATGGAGCAATTTATCGGTGAGACATTCGACGGTGTGATTTCCGGCGTGACGAGCTGGGGTATGTATGTAGAACTGCCGAATACGATCGAGGGTATGGTGCGTGTTGCAGACATTCCGGGAGACTATTATTATTTTGAGGAAGAGCGCTATCAAATGGTTGGAGAGAAGACAGGCAAAATATATAAGCTTGGCCAGAAAGTGCGCGTGACCGTGTCGGCAGTAGACAAGCTGCTTCGCACGATCGACTTCGAATTGAATGAGGAGGACGAAAACGAACATGGCGAAGAAACTGATCGCAAATAATAAAAAAGCATATCATGATTATTTTATCGAGGAAAAATATGAAGCAGGGATATCTCTTGCCGGAACAGAAGTGAAATCTCTGCGTATGGGCAGATGCAGTATAAAAGAAGCATTCATTCGCATCGAACACGATGAGGTATTTGTGTACAATATGCACATCAGTCCTTATGAAAAAGGAAATAT
>ERZ773193.3002-NODE-3002-length-16388-cov-4.531501_pt1 | contig 16388 bp, 9 predicted proteins | sample MGYA00511110_ERZ773193 | MGnify/ENA primary metagenome ERZ773193 (study PRJEB29015, sample SAMEA2737784) | human gut metagenome | biome: human gut; feature: human-associated habitat; material: faeces | place: China | collected 2012 ...
GCTTGCCGTCTGCTGATACTTCTACAGCAACTCCTCCTGCAGGAAGAATTCTCATGGCAGGATTGAATAAAGAACCGAAAATAACTTTGCTGACTTGTGTCGGTTTATCCAGATGAACGATAAATTCCAAGTCCTTACCCTCCACGATGCCAAAACTACACCACGGAGTATAAGAAGCATTATTGCCTCGTTTGCCGTTGGTCAGTCCAAAGGTGGTTTTGTCAGCTCCTAATACATCGTTTTCATCGAATATATCGCCTGTCCATCCCATCGTATAATTAACCGTATAGGGCTTTCCTGTCAATAAATTGCCATACAGTGGCTTGTGAGCTACTTTGCCCAACATCTTTCCGTCTTTGAAAGCAGCGGCTTTCAGGTCGATATTACCTTCAAGAACGAAAGGCTTTTCATATAAGATGGACACTTTGGACGGTTCGCTGCCGTCCGTTGTATACCGGATTTCCGCATTCGGGTAGAAACTTTCCAGCAATACCATTAAAGGGCCGTTTTCATCTGCGTGCGTATTTATATTTACGTCATAGAAGTTGAGACAAGGTTGGGTGTTCATAACTTTCAAACGTTCAAATTCAGTCACCATCCGTTCGCAGAAATTCTTCCAGTCTTTGTTTGCGTTTTGTGTCCAGGCCGTTTCGGCGATAGCCATTGCACGTGGGAAAGCCTGGTAGTCTGTACGTTCTGAAGTCTGCATATATTCTCTCCAAATATTACCTTGTATTCCGATGATATGCTTCTTAGCAAGCTCGTCAGCGTCGTCCGGAACAGGGTTATAACTATATGTTTTCTTCAAGGTATTGTATCCGCCAATAGTAGTCGGAGCAATTTCCGGCTCTTCCTGATAGTAGTCCAGATATACATAAGGATTCGGAGTCATGATGGCATTATGTCCTGCTTTGGCTGCGTTCATACCGCCTTCTACACCGCGCCATGACATAACAGTCGCATTGGGAGCCAGACCACCTTCGAGAATTTCATCCCAGCCAATGATGTTTTTGCCTTTGCTATTCAGGTATTTCTCCATACGGGTAACGAAATAGCTCTGCAACTTATCTTCTTTGCTGTGCTTTATTCCGTCTATCTTACTGGGAGTTGTATCATCTTTCAACCCTAACTGGCGGATTAACTGCTGGCAGAAAGCACTGTTCTTCCACGCTGTCTTGGGACATTCATCGCCACCGATGTGAATGTATTCGCTGGGGAATAATTCTATAACTTCATCCATCACTCCTTCAAAGAATTTGAAAGTCGTTTCACTCGGACAGAATACCTGTTCGAATACTCCCCAGGTAGGAGATACTTTGTAAGTCTGTGTAGAGTCGCATGACAATTCCGGATAGGCGGCAAGTGCAGCCAATGCATGTCCCGGCATTTCTATTTCGGGAACAACATTGATGTATTTACTTGCAGCATAAGCCACTACATCTTTGATTTGCTCCTGTGTATAATAACCTCCATGTTCTTTTCCGTCGAATACTTGCGGATAGTTTACATAGTAATAGTCTACTAATGTCTTTTCACGCTTGGAACCGATTTCCGTCAATTTGGGATATTTCTTGATCTCGATTCTCCATCCCTGATCGTCTGTCAAATGCCAGTGGAAGACATTCATCTTGTTCATAGCCAGTAAGTCGATAAACTTGTAAATGTAGTCTATCGGTACATAATGGCGGCATACATCCAACATGAGTCCGCGATGAACAAAACGGGGTGAATCTTCGATTTCTACGGCAGGAACCGACCAGTCAGCTTTCTTATCCAACTGCTTTCCGTAAATTGCCGGAGGGAGTAACTGATAAAGAGTCTGCACTCCATAAAAGAATCCGTTTGGCTGGGAAGCGGTGAGTGTAATGAGACTGGGAGTGACCGATAATTTATAACCTTCTTTCGGCATACCTTCCTGTACAACAAAAGAGATCGCCGTTTTTCCATCTGCACTTTCAGCTTCTTTCAAGGAGATTCCTGCTGTCAGTTTTAGTTGTTCGGCCAGGCTGTCGGCAATGCTTTTTACTTCCGGAGCATCCGAGAGAACTACGAGGCAGACTTTGTTGTTTAGTTCAAAGCGTCCTTCCTGTGGAAGAATCTGGTTGGGTTTGGGAACGATGTTGTACTCGTTCGCCGCTTCTTTTGTCTTCTGGCAACTGGGGGTAATCATTAGCAAGGACAAAAGAAGAAGAGAAATACTTTTCTTCATGGTCAAAATGTGTGTTAAGTTATAAATAGATTTGACAGGGCAAATGTACTTGTTTATATGATAAGTTCCAATAATATGGAAATAAAAAAAGCCGGAATGATGTCCGGCTTTTAGCTAAAGTTTCAGATTAATGTAGTTATATAATTAAGAGAGAGTTTTTATTTCAGTAGTTGCTCTTCGATGATTTGTACGTACTTCTCCGGAGTAGCTCCGACTTCAATAATCGGTTTGCCGCCTGCAGGTATGAAGAATAAGGTAGGCAATGCCTGTACACCGAAGTGATTGCATAAATCCTTTTCTTTGTCCGCATTAACCTTGTAGAATACAACTTTACCTTTATACTTTTCAGCCAGCTTTTCCATTTCCGGAAGTAAGCGCATGCAAGGTCCACACCAAGTTGCCCAGAAATCAATTACAACCGGTTTGTCGCCATTATAAACGAAATCGTTCCCTTTTCTGTAGTCGAAGATGTGTTCGAGGAAGAATTGGCGGGTAATCGGATTCAGTTTACCGTCTTCAACTTTAGTTTCCGTTACTTTAGCTTCCGCTTCCGGTATAGGAACCATGTCAAACGGCTGGAAATAAATTTTCTGATGAATATAGTCAATGGATATGATTCCGTAGTCCAATATCTTTTTGCCTAATACGGAGCGTTTCAGGTATGGATTCTTCACTGCCATGGCATCCTCAATCTTTGTTTTTACAAACATGGTTTCAGGTAAGATGAGGCTTTCCTCTTCTTGAGTCGCTTCTTTATATCCATTGGAAACTTTTTGGTTGGTTCCTTTGGTATATTGTGTGCTCCATGTATTGAAATCTTTTTCGGTAAGATTCACTAATCCTTCGCTCCATGTATCCAGAACAAGAGAAACGGGTTTTCCCTGAATGGATATCGGACATACGATTCCTAATCCTGTAATTAGCTCAAAGTTCTCCCGGTAGTTTAATTTCATGTAAGAAGGACGATAGGGCTGCGTAATTGTGAGTTTTTTCCGCTGCATATCAATAGTCAGAACGGAAGTGCGGAAAATAGCACCGCTTAATACACCCATCACTCCCAGCTTGCGCAGATATGGTTCGTCTTCCAGAGTGAAAGCAGGCAGATCGTTGTTAAACGTGTTGTTGCCAATAGCAACTGTTGCCATTTCATATACTTTTCCAACAGGTACTTGTTTGAATACAAAATCCTGATAAGCACTAAAAGTACCGTTCTTCCCCGTGTCGATGCGTAACTTCTTGAGAGCCTCAGGAAGCAGGGCGTTATGTCCTGACAGATCGAGGACGAAGTCTGCCACTTCGCCATTAATGGCGGCTTCTACGATAATCTTTCCATCAATGGTTTTGAATGGAATGACCTCTGTCATACTGTTCTGTGTCTGTGCACTGATTCCTCCGGCAATACAAAATGCAAGTAGACAGAGATACATCTTTGTTATTATTCGCTTCATATCTTTTTTCTGTTTAAAGTTCATTTCTCTTTCCTGATTTCAATCTTTTTCTCTTGATTGTCTTTCTTGACAATAATATAACCGGTATCACCGGGGATGGCGTTCATGATATCTTCCACAGCCATTTGGCTCATGGGACAATCGTCCAAAGAAGTACCGTTGATATTAATCACCTGGTCGCCGAAAGCAACTTTATCTTTCATGCTGTCCCAGATCGTTGTAATTTCGAATCTGTCATTGCGTGGCAGAATACTCACGTTCCAGAGAGCGGGAGCACCGCCCATGTCGGTTTTTCCTTCTTCAAACGGGAAAAAGTAGAATCGTCTGCGCATATAATCGATAATTACTTTACCGTATTCCAGTAAATCCACCCCGATGATGCTTCCATTCATCACTGTGGTCGTACTACCCACGTTCGTGAATTCTTTCCCCATGATGTTGATAGGAGGAACAGTCACCTTCTTTATATCCACCGGCTTGCCTAGACCTGTTATTCCGGCAGCTACGATACCATATCCATGGTTAGTAACTTTCGAAATGTCAGACAGCCTTTCATAATCTTCTGTAGAATAAAGCAGAAAGCCTCCCGCACCTGTATCGAACAGAACCTTGAAGTCATTGTCCCCTAAGCGGACATTGACAATGGAGTGATGATCCGTCTCATCCAACAGCGGAATCCCATCCGTTACTTTTAGTCCTTCGGGACGATACGGATAATTGATAACCATTATTTTAGAACGGGAATCGAATGTGACTACCGACTGTGCGAAAGCGTCTCCTCCAAGAATACCGACAACCCCTAGTCCGGTGAAGAATGGATTCTTAGGCAGTACCATCGTCTTCAACTGCTTGATTTTATAGTTTTCCCCGATAGAAACATTCTGTACGTGCGCTTCCTGATAATTGGAGCCTTGTGCATTCACATCGGAGATACGCATATATCCTGCGGCAGTAGCTTTCATTTCCGTTGCGGCATCATACATCGTTCCGGTTCTTCCTCCCGTATCGACGATATATTTCACTTTTATACCGTTAACAGTGACGGGGATAATGATTTTCTCTTGTATAAACTCATAAGGAATGGTGTCGCAAACCTTATTCCGGATTTGCGCTGCCATTCTTTGTCCGCAGTTTAGAAATAATAGCAGCCATAAGCCGGTCAGTATTCCTATACTTTTCATATTATTCTTTTTCATAGATAATATCCTTTACTCCGGAAGCTGTCTCAATCGTCAGTTTCGTCTTCTTTTTCTCTTTTAATTCCGGTATTCCGTTCAGAATACTTTCGCAGAAGTCATATTTCTTAGCAGGTTTGCCATTGATTTTAACTACCTTGTCTCCGACTGCTATCTTACCTTTCGTACTGCTCCATACGGTAGATACAAACAAATCTCCGTCTTTGACCGTTAAGTCAAAGTTGTTACCTTGATTGTTTATTTCATTGTCCGGTTGAAATGCTTCGAAATAGAATCTTCCGCGTGGATAGTCAATGGTCACTTTACCGTATTGCAACAGTTTGACGCCCAATAATGTGTAAGGGTGATTGTTGGTGCTGGTTGTTACGTTACGGAATTTGGTGGCTCCGACTGATAGCAATGGAATACGAACCCTGTAAGAAGAAGCTTTGTCCGCCTGGCCAGATACTCCGATACTCCCTTCTCCATACCCTTCGGAAACCACTTCCATAGAGGCTTCCAGTTTGATTTTTTCAAAATCACTTTCGATAAGTGATAACAGACTGGGACTACCTGTATCGAATAATACATTTATATTGCTAACCGGAGCTATTTGTATGCTGACGATCGGCATACCGCCCCCTTTGGTGAAATTCAACATCTTTCGTAAAGACACTGTCGATGGCTTTTCAGCAGAGGTAACTATAATATTTTTGGCTTGTGAATCAATAGTGACAATGGTGTTGGCGAATAAATCACTGCCGATGATGCCATCTACTCCAAAACATTCCCAGCCTTTTACTTCATCAATGACCAGTGACGGAGCATTTTTGAAATTAATAACATGGTCGGGGGTAGTCAGGTTCTCTATCCGGGTAGTCTTGTAATAGCTTTCCACGTTATTCACATCCGTTACTTTAGCCGAGTCGGTGGCTGCCATTTGCAGTGCCTGGCAGGCTTGAGTCGTGAGTGCCGTACGTCCTCCTGTATCAAAAATGAAAGGACGTGCCGTGCCGTTCACTTTCATTTCGATAATCATCTTTTCACCTACCATCCGGTAAGGTATAGTTGCCTTATATTGTTGGGCGAATACAGGAACCGCCATGCAAAAGGCGACAACGGTTCCTATCATACGAGTCGTATACTTCATAAGCTAATTTTATTTGCTGACTTTTTCTGCTTCCAAAATTGCCTGATAAGCGTTTACAATACCTCCGGAAATACACAAATCATCGAAAAGGAACAAGTCTTGTGAAGGACTGTCGTTTACGCGGATTCCTTTTTCCACTTCCACCCCTTTGCGTGAAGTGACGCTCTTCAGTAGTATGTCACGGATTTGCGAGCCGGTTAATTTAGGGAAATATGATTTCACTAAGGCAGCTACACCGGCTACAGTAGCCGAAGCCATTCCTTCACCTGTACCTTTTTGGTACGTATCACCCATATAGGATGAATAAATATCTGTTCCCGGTGCATAAAGATCGAGAGTAGTTGCACCGTAATTGGTGTTTAGTACCGGATTTCCATTCTTATCAGAAGAAGCAACCACCATAAAATTGGTAAGTTCTCCGTCTTTTCTCATCTTCCGGTTAGGGAAGAATTCATCTTTATCCATATCTACTGACAGATCCCAAACCGGAACTATTACCAATGCTCCTTTCTTTTCAGCTTCTTTCAGCGCATCTGCTACCCATTGTCTCTGTTCTTCCGGGTATAACGAATTTTGTTCCGGCAATAAAATAATATCCGCTCCGTGGTTTACTGCATACCGGATGGCCAGTGCCATATCTTTTAAATAAGGTTCTCCTTCTCCCGGATGAATACGTAAAGTCATAATTTCTGCATTATCGGCAATACCGTTACTTCCGACACCGTTGTCGCGTTTGGCTGCGATCACTCCCGCTTTCATAACTCCTGTTGCTGCGTCAGACGTCAACAGTACATTATTGCCATATTGTGTGTCGTTAATATCCAAGGGATTATCACCTACAATTTCTTTCCGGTTATCAGTTCCGTATTTCTTTAAAGCATCTTCATAGGACGTTTTGGCTGTTGCTACACTTTTCTTTCCCATATTTTGATATACGGGTTCCCATTTATCCGTATTATAGATACTGAAATAGTAGGCAGTAAACACAAAGGCAACTTCTGAAAGACTGTCTCTTTCTGCTTTGGGATCATAACAACTTTGGAAGTCCTCAACGGTTAACTCTTTTCCGGGGAAGCGTTTTTTCATGTCCTTATCGAACTTTTCAACATATTCTTCTATTACATAAGAAAGTTGGAGACCACCATAGGTTCCTCCGATTCTTGATTCCGGCATGACTTTATAGCAATAGTAGTTATATTCTTCCATATTTTCCGGTACGGGAACTTCTTGGCGTTTTCCATTGACAATCTTATAGTACTTTTTTCCATCGAAAATATAGTCAGCATATTTATCTTTTAGGCGGAAAAATTCACGTTCTCCTTCGCGCGTCAGAGCTTCCATTACTTGACCGTCTTTACCTCCGATGAAGTTCCAGCCATTGATATCGTCAACAAGCCCGTTTTTATCATCATCTTTTTGGTTTAGTTTTTCTTTCGGGTTCATCCAGATTGCATGTTTCAGGTCTTCGTGTTCTACGTCCATTCCTGTTCCGATCAATGCAACAACCGGTCTTTTTTTAGCTTTCTTTTTGTTAGCTTTCAGATACTCGTAAGCCTTGTTTACTTCGGCACCATATACACTGTCTTTGTCGAAAGAACAGTTAAACCAGTCCAGTTCGGATTGTTTCTTTTGTGTTTCTGCTTCTTGTTTGACTAACTGAGCCGATACTGTAATGCTGATAAAACAGCATACGATAGGAAATATAAGTTTCTTCATTGTTGATGAGTTATAATTTATACAATCTAGTTATTTTCTTATTTTTAAAATGGCTTCACGCACCTGTTCACCCCGGACATTACGTGCAGCGAGTTTGCCTTCTTTGTCAATGACAACGAGGAAAGGGATGGAGTAGAAACCGTAAGCAGCCTGAATAGCGCTTGGAGTCTTGCTGTTTTTGGGAAATCCTGTTTTATCCCACAACATCACCCACGGCAGTTTTTCTTCATCCAGCATTTTTCTCCATTTTGCTTCGCTGTCATCCAACGAAACACTGATGAATTCTAAATCATCCGCTTTCAGATCATTATATATTGTCAGCATACTGCGCATCTCTTTGCGGCAAGGACCACACCAGGAAGCACAGAAATCCAGTACGACAATTTTTCCACGGAAGTCTTTTAAACTTACACTCTTTCCATTGCTGTCAATGAACGTAAAACCAGGACATTCTGCACCGATGATCTGGTGGGAGAGAACTTCTACTTTGTTGATTAACCATTTGGCAGACAAAGAATTCCTATCTTGTTCCGGTATCATATCCAATAACATTTTGTTGGATGGGTAATCATTCACATCTGCCAGATAAGCTAATGCTGACGCCATGGCAGGCGTCAGTTTTTCTTTGGCAGAAGTCGAGATTGTTGCTTTATCCGGATCTCTTTCGGCCGGCATATAGTTTTGTAAAGTCAGAAACGGATCAATGCCGGTGAATGAAAGTGAGCTTTGTTCGGGATTCTTTTCATCGAAAAAGCCATTGATAACAGAAGTATTTTCAAAGTAAATGTTTTGTTCCGTTTTCCCGATACATAGCGTATATACGTCGGGCTGGATCTCTTTCTTTTCTGTTTCGAATACTCCGTTCTGGCTGATGGAACAAGTCAAAACAAGGTTTCCATTCAAATCTTTTACTTGTAAGGTAGTAGGTCTAAGTATCCTTAACTTTCCCTTAAACTGCAGTCCGCCGTTGCTCCATAGGGAGGAGGTGGTGCATAAAAGCAATAGTATTAGTGAGAGTCTTTTTATTAATTCCATAATATTGAGTTTTATAATATATCGTAAAGCAACGAATAGCTTTGTCGTTATCCGTATCTATTTTAATAACTTGGTTACTACTGGATAAAGAAAAAAGTTCTACCAGTCTCCCCAAGGATCATCATCGTCATCTCCTGCATCAGCTTCTGGTAGTTCCGGATAAGGTTTGATATCCCATTCTTCCGGTCCTTGAGCGATAGCTTCCAGGTCAATATTGTATTTTTTTAGATAATTGGTTACAAACTCGAACTTACTACTCATAAATGGATAGGTTGCCGAAGGCCACATTGCTTCCCGTTCTTCCTTAGTAAGACGCATGGCTATTTGCATGTAACCGATAAATGTTTCTTTGGCTGTTGGAGGATTATCAGAATGTGGTTTACTATATTTTGCTGATAATGAATTTACATCACCGGGATAGCCTCTTCTAAGATAATAATTAGGATCAGCTTTGCTTTCAATATCTTCATTTCTGACAATCTTAGTTGAATGGTCGAATCCTGCATCAAATTCATCTTCGGGTACGATAATGTTACCTCTGGTGATGGCTGTGTTTATAACTTCATCAATTATTTTGAAGCGACGCACAGTAAAACTGTCCTTGTTGCCGGCAATAGGGGTTTTCCATCCAGAGATTGGATCATCATAGGTGCTGTGAGCTGCATCTCCCCAGAAGCAAGTTACCCAGCAGTCAGTTTGGCTTTCTTCATGTTCGGATAATGCTACATAATATTCTAACACTCCCGGTACAATGGAGGCAAATACCGAGTAATTGTATCCCACATACCAATACATGGGAAATACTCTGTCCGTAACTTCCCGATTAAGATAAGGGAATATATGATTTTTCATAAAAGTAATATAGAATGCCGCCATCTCCTCATTGAGACAATTTTCGAACACTCTTGTAGAGCCACCGATACCACCACCTGTCCAATTTTTATTGAGGTCTTTTTCTGTGATATCTTTATATATTATTTTCACTCCGAAGTCTTGGTAGATTTTCATGGCATCATTGTCCCAAGAATTATCTCCTTGGGGAAACTCAAATCCTCCGGCCTGTGCAAGTGGGTCTGGTGTCGGGATAATTGAATCATCTTCGTAGCAAGACGTGAATGTGAGACAGAACAATAATATCCATACGTTATATATTGGCTTCATAATTTTCTGTTGTTTAGGATTAACGATCATTATTTTTATAATTTATAGTTAGTTTGTTATGGAAACTCCAACCCGTTCCGGACCGAACGGATTTTGTTCCAATAGTAAGTTTCTTTGCAATACATTTGGAGGTATAGGTAATACGTATGAAGGATCATTTTTTGTTAATGTGTAAATTTTTCCTTCCCATTTGTGCTGTATGGAAGGCATGCCATATCGACGTAAGTCAAACCAGCGTTGGCCTTCGTAACAAAGTTCTTTTCTGCGTTCTTCACGTATCTTGGTAATAAGATCATCTCCACTCAATCCCGAAAAGGATGGTATGTTTCCTTCGTCATATCGTTTTTCCAGTAGTGCGTTCATAGTGGTGATAGCTTCTCCTTCTGCTTGACTCATGGCAGCAGCTTCAGCATAATTCAGATAAGCTTCTGCTACCCGGAAAGAGAGTGCGAAATAATCACTGCTTCCGGAAGTGGGGACAGAACGGAGCGTCTTATATTTGCCATAGGGAAGATACGTATTATAAAATGTACTGCTCTCTGGGACATCTTCATTATACTGTATCTCCCGAGTAATATAACGATCTTTGCGTAAGTCACCTTCCGAGAAACTGTTAATCAACTCATCTGCTGCTTTGAATTTTCTTCTGGTATCGTTATTATTCTTACCTTCCTTTTCAATATAACCTTCGTATTCACCTGTCAAATCTCTTATGGTTCCATAACTCCAGATAACTTCTGGAGAATCATAGGTGTTGAATGTATAATAAGGTTCTTTCATACCCGCTTCCGGTGCAGGGATTGTATTCAGATCGCGCAGTGAAAAGTTCCAATCTTTGATAACTTTTTCTGCATACGTTTTTGCCTCTTTCCAATTTTCCATATAGAGAGCCACACGTGATTTTAATAATTGCACCATAGGTAGGCTAACGAGGTAGTTTGGCTCATATTGTTGTGCGGCGGAGAGAGTCAAGAATAAACGTTCTGCTTCGTTTAGGTCGGCAACAATCTGTAGATATACTTCCTCTACCGTATTTCGTTTCATCAGTACCTCACCTTCATCTCTCATTTTACTGTCAATTTTTAGAGGAACTCCCAATGATTCTTTGTCGTAATTATATGGAAGTCCGTATTGATTAACCAGCATATAATAGAAGAAAGCCCTCAAAGCATAGGATTGTGCCTTGATGTAATTTTTTTCAGCTTCTGTACCGGACACTTCGTCAGTATAATCAAGTGCAGCATTGGCTCCTAAAATATATTCATAAAGGTTTCCCCATGTATTGCTCGGCTCTTGTCCTAATTTTTGTTGCATTTCGAACATATTGGGTTGCCAACTGTACAGTACCTCGAATGTTTCCATTTTTCCCTGTTCATTTTCAGGGAATTCGTAACCCTCCACTTGATTTTGATCGATATCATCTGCAAGTATTTCCAAATAGGCTAGAAATTTGGTATTCCCTTGTTGGGGATAAGCCTCTCCAATAAGCATCTCCTGTAATGCATTGGCATCCTTGGGGATGTATTTGCTTTGTGACTTGGGCTCTAAGAAATCACTGCAGGCAGTGAGACTTGTCAATGTAATTGTATAGATTAAATATTTAAGTTTCATATCTTTCTTTGTTTATAGTTTAAAATCCGATATTAAGTCCCAGTGAGAAAGATCGTGGCATGATACTGTTTTCTAATTCCGGGTCGAAGCCATTGAAACGTTTGCTGGCTATTACAAATATGTTATCCATATTAAAATTGATAGCTAGGTTTTTTGCATGGATCTTGTCACACCATTCTTTTTTCATTTGCCATGATAATCCGATGTTACGACAACGTAGGAATGAACCACTGACTACCATAGCATCTGATTTCTCCCACATTTCAATAGCTGATTCTGCACTATCTGTATTAGGCAGGGTCCACCCTATTTCTATCGGCCATGTCGGAAGTCCGGGAATATTTGTGTAGACCTCATCTCCGGGCTTTTGCCAACGGTTTAGTAAATCGCGGTTTACATTTTTGGTTGGATCCGGCATCATACTGCCGCTTCCTTGAAAATCACTGTAAGGTGACGGCAAGCGTTTTTTACTACCTAATAAAAGGGAGAAACTGGTATTTAATGACAAAGATTTGTAACGGAAACTAAAACCGAGACCTCCGGTGAAGTACGGCTCTGTTTCTCCGGAATATACCAAGTAAGTAGTCGGATCGATACTTTTGCTCTTTTCTTCATCTGGGACCTCAACGTAGTTGAACATTGGTTTACCATTACTTCCGTCAAGACCAGCAAAAGAGTATGACCAGAATGCACTCAGCGGATAACCTTCTTTTAATATCTGTGTACTACCTCCTCTCAAGTACATTGCTGTGTTTCTGTCAATTTTGGTTTCTCCACCTTTGTTCCAGTTTTTAGAGGCATTCAGGTTGATGTTCAGGCTGAAATCGCGCTTTTGGATAGGCGTGAATGATAATGTGTATTCAATTCCCCGATTGTAAATAATTCCACCGTTACGTTTCATATCATCAATTCCGTATTCGAATGGCAAATCTACGGTGATTACCGCATTGGAACGTCTGGTATAATATTCCAGATTCATATAGAACATACGGAACAGTTCCAGATCCACGCCGAAGTTCCAGTTTCTGGTACGTTCCCAGGAGAGATATGGATTAGGTATCTGGCCGATAGTGGAGAAGTAGCGATTATATCCGGGTTGTACTCCCTGTTGGCTTAAGATTAGTTCAGGACTTTCTCGTGTTAAAGCATTTCCCTGAATACCGAATGTTCCTCTGAAATTAAGTGTAGTGATCCATTTCAAATGTTTTTGAAAGAAAGCCTCTTCTGATGCTCTCCAGGAGAGACCGAATGAATAAGTCGGGTCGATACGATGGTTTATATCCTGCCCGAAAACGTTGGAGGCATCATTTCGTACATTGGCATTGACTACATAGCGATTCTTGAATGAATATGCGAAAGTAGCGAAGAATGAAAGGAAGTTGTTGGTATTGTCTGTTCTTTGCCAGCCTCTACTATAAATATCTCCTAATATTCCCCAGCCTGTTGGAGGATTGTTGGGAGTTATCACTTCACTTGGTATGGTAGGAGCAACAATACGTTCACCTCTGTCCGGCACATATCCCCAAACTTTATTGGCTGTTCCTTTCGCTGTAGATGAACGGAGTTCCATACCCAATAATGCGTTCAATCGGTTATCAGGATTGAATGCTTTACTGAATTGTAACTTGTTCTGAATATTGTAGGAATACTGGTTGTTGTCGTTTGTATACAATATACCTCCGAATGGAAGCTGCGCAGCTTTAAATTCAGCACTGGTGGGAGTAACGGAATTAAAATCGTAGCCGCGATACTCGTTGGCAATATAGTAAGTACGTTCGGTAGCCCAGCTTTCATTCGTACTATTGTTATTCGAATAACCTCCGGTGAATTGGTAGGTTACCCAATCAAGAATACGCCAGTTTACATCTAGTGAGGCGGACATGAAGTTCGAACGTGCTTTTGAACCGCTGTTGTCCCGTTCATTGATAAAATTGTATGAAAGGGTTTGTATCTTACCAGTTTTAGAGTTGTAGCCGTTCCTTTGCATATAATAAGCGTCCGGATCGATGATGCGGTTGGTGTTAGTAGCATAACTCATTGGGTTGACTTCGTTGAAAAAGCCATTTGTGGTAGAAACACTACCGTTTAAAGTCAGATTGATAGTTAGCTTTTCTATAGGGCGTAACATCAGGGCGATACGGCCTGTCATACGTTCGTTGTCGTTGCCGATTTCCTGGCCTTCACTGTTATTATATCCTATGGATGCTGAATAACTGAACTTGTTTGTTCCGCCGGAAACACTAACGTTGTGAGTATGGCTGAACGAACGACGTGTCAGGCGTTTGAACCAGTCTGTATTACGGGTTTCCATATCGTTATAAAGCTTTCTGTATTCGATGTCTGAAATATCATGTTCCTGCAGCATCCGTAATATACCTTCATAGGTGTTAAGATCCTTATAAGGTGTTTCTATATAATTAACCCCTGCATCAAACGCTTCTTGTGAGAAACGGACACGTTCTTGAGAGTTCATGAAGTTGAACATCCCATAATTAGGACGTTGTCCGATGTTAAAGTTGGCGGAGTAGTTTACGGTTAGTCGGTCAGTAGTATTTTTCTTGGTGGTGATTTCGATTACACCGTTAGAGGCTTTCGAACCATAGATGGCAGTGGCGGAAGCATCTTTCAAGATGGTGATATTTTCGATATCGGCGGGATTTAACCACGAAATCTGGTTACCGATAATGTCTTGCAAATTTTTAGTCATCAGGTCGCCACTGTCTAATGTTACCTGAAAATCTTCCTGGATAATGCCGTCTACTACCCACAATGGGTCACGGTTTCCTTGCAACGTACTGGTACCTCGAATCTGAATCTTGGGGGCAGTACCTACACGACTGCTTGTATTGGTTACAACCATACCCGCTACACGTCCTTGTAACATTTGGTCAATAGTAGTAAACGAAGGCATGATGATATCTTTTGCTTTGATGCTGGTAATAGATCCAACGATGTCACGACGTTGAATATTCTGGTATCCGGTTACCACCACCTCATCTATTTCTGTGCTGGTGGAGCTGTTCAGAGTGACATTAATGGTTTTTTTACCCGTATATTTTACCGTTTTCTTTTCCATTCCGATAAAAGAGTACGTAAGAATCAACCCTTCCTGTGCTGGAATATTAAACGTGTACTGCCCGTCCAATCCTGCAATGGCTCCATGTTTAGAACCTCGGATCGTGATAGTAGCGCCGGGCAAGGCCTCACCGTTAGTATCCCGGACCCAACCGCTGATGGTTATCTTTTGGCTTTGTCTTTTCTTTATAACAATTGCGCTACCAGAGATTTCGTAAGTCAGGTTAGTGCCTTCCAGACATTCATCCAGAATTTCAGTAATCGTTTTGTCTTTGGCTCTGATGGTGATATCAGTTACATTAGCGACATCTTCCGTTCCATACATAAAGACAAATTTCGTACGATTCTGCAGATACCAGAGCGCTGCTTCCAGCGTTTCTCCTCTCAAGTCGATGGAGATTCTCTGATTGTCCTGTGCTTGAATCATGAGTGAAGAAAGGGAGAATATCCATAAAAGACAGAACTTCACAAAGTTTCTGCTTGCATAAGATACCACCCATGGCAGGGATTTTACTCGTTTTTTCATAATGCGTTAGTTATATTATGTATTATTACTGTTTGTAGGAAATGTGCAGGATGCCCTCCCGTTGTTTGATATTGACCAGATTTAATTCTGTAATCATGTCGATAATCGGGTTCATGTTGGCGTAGCGGTTAAGGTAAGCTCCGATACGCACCTGTTTGGCTGCTTCGTCTTCAAAAGAATATTGGAATCCATACCATTTGGACAGGTATGACATCACATTCTCAAGAGGGACATTTAAAAAGATAAATGATCCGGATTCCCAAGATGTATACAAATCAGTGTTTACGTTGGCGACGGTATTTGTACCGGTATTTTTATTATATGTATAGTGCTGGTTGGGAACTAATTCGAATTCTTCATTTCCACTGTTGATTCTTACTGTTCCACTGATTAAGGTTGTACTTTCCGTATCTTCATCAGCGTAGGCTCTTACGTTGAACGACGTTCCCGTTACCCGGATAGATGTATGCGATGTTTTTACGATAAACGGATGCTCCTTGTCCGGGGCAACATCAAAATAAGCCTCCCCTTCAATTTGCACAATACGTTCTTTGCTGCTGAAACAAACCGGATAAGTCAGCCGGGTTTCCGCATTGAGATGTACCCTCGTGCCGTCGGAAAGCGTGATAAGACATTCCATCCCCTGCAATGTGCGTAGTGTGTTTTGGATTTCTTTTACTTGCGGTTTGTTGGCGGGAATCTGATAGTTGATCCCTTTAGAATCGATCACAAATGCTCTGACTGCATTCTCTGGAAGATTATTGTCGGAAAGATTGAAAGATTTGCCGTCACTCAAGATCAGTTCCCCACCAAGGGTTCCCGGAGTGATGTCGCTAATCGTTTCTTCGGATATCCAATGATAGATAAAGTAAGAAGCAGGTACTAATAACAATAAGATGAGAGCTGCATATTTCAGACTCTTTTTCCACGAAAAAACAGTACCCGATTGATTGCCTCCTAATAACGGATAGACTTTCTCCCACGCTTTTTGTGAAGAGAAGCTTTTTATTAACCGGCTGTTTTCTTCATACGTTTCCTTATTTAATATCCGGTCGGCTATTTTTTGATGCTCCGGATTTTCATCCAACCACGCATGATAGTTTTTTTCCTCTTCGGGAGTAGACGAATGAGTGAATAGAGAAGCAAGGATTTTTGCAATTTTAAATTTTTCTTTGAATGAATTCATCGTTTTTTCGATTTGTTATATAAGTAAAACAATCCAATCGGAAAAACGGGGTAATCAAAAAGTTACTTTATTTGCATAAAAATAGTAATAAGGTGT
>ERZ773193.3005-NODE-3005-length-16359-cov-3.031771_pt1 | contig 16359 bp, 10 predicted proteins | sample MGYA00511110_ERZ773193 | MGnify/ENA primary metagenome ERZ773193 (study PRJEB29015, sample SAMEA2737784) | human gut metagenome | biome: human gut; feature: human-associated habitat; material: faeces | place: China | collected 2012 ...
GATTTCACGGTAGCTGATATGGAGAAAGTTACGCTCCGTGATTTAAACGCTTTTACGGCGTATCTAAAAGAATACGAAACCGACACCGTTTCGATTGACGGCAAACACATTAAACGAATCCGCCACAACAGTGCTTACGGCATAAACCGTAAACTTTCGGGAATACGTGGACTGTTTTCGTATCTTTACAAAAACGACTTGATTTCTCAAAACGTAACGGATAAGTTAGATTTTAAAAAACTGCATCAAAAAATGAAACGTCCGCTTACATCACAAGAAACCGTCAACCTTCTTGACGTGATATATAACGGTGAAAAATATTATACAGGTCGTGACCTTACGGAATACAAGAACAGAAAAAAACGTGATATTGCACTTTTTACCGCATATCTCGGTACAGGCTGTCGTGTGAGTGAACTTATCAACCTTGATATTCGTGACGTGTGCTTTGATACCTCGTCATTCGTTGTCACCCGTAAAGGCGGTGACGAACAGGAAATATTTATGCCTGTTCAAGTGGAAAACGAATTGTTTACATATATGCAGGAACGTGTTGAAAACGAAAAAGCAAAAGACGACGCACTTTTTATCAGCCGTCTCGGTAAACGTATGACCGCACAAGGTGTTGAAAAAGTGCTGAAAAAATATTGTGCAACTGTCGGTATATACGACCCCGACAAAGCACGTCCGCACGCATTAAGACGTACATTCGCCTGTAACCTTATTGCCGACGGCATTGATATAAAAATGGTTGCGGAGCTTATGGGACATAAAAATATTGAAGTAACCCACAAATACTACACTCAATACGCAATCGAAAAACGTAAAGAGGTTATGCAGAATTTTGATATTACGGGAAATCGATAAAAAATTGAATACATAAAAAAAATACACACTCCGCAGAGTGTGTATTTTAATTTGTTCAAGATTATTTAACTTGAAGTGTTACTGTTTGACCTTCTGAATCTTTCATTTGATAAGCTTGTGTATTAATCTTCAAGCCCTTTAGTGTTTCTGCCAATTCAGCATTTTCAGTATCATTTTGTGCATCATAGATTGCCTGTGCAACAAGTGACGCATTCTTCATAGCACCGAAATATGAAAGGTGAAGATCGTCTTGCTGTGCTCCGCTAAAGTAAACATTGAAGTTCTTTGACCAGTATTCCTTATTTGAGCCTGATGCTGTGTAATCAGCATATCCAAGACCTGAAAGGTTTACACCTAAAACGCCTTTTTCCTTAGCTACTTCAAGAATCTTAGGACCGAACTTAACGTCTGCCTTATTTGTATCCCCACGAGCCGCACCAAAGTTTGGTGTTGACAGAATCAATGTGATACCTGCTTTTTCACAATCGTCTGCAATTTCTTCAAGAGCAGTTGCCATCTTAGCCTCACTACTGTAGTTTGCATCATTGTAACCACATTCCATAATCATGTAGTCACCGGCTTTTGCATTAGCCAATACACCAGGGAATGTGCTTGCCTGCAAGCCTGTTGCATAGTTACCGCTTTCTGCAAGGTTAGTTACATTCAAGTCTGATGAGATGAACTTATCCATAACTTGGCCCCAACCTGTTTGAGCGTCACCGGCTGTCGGAATACCGTCACCGTCTTCGTCGGCAAATGTGCCGTAGTAGTTTGATACAAGTGAGTCACCCAAGATATATACATGAGTCTTTCTCGGAATAATTGAAGGTGCTTTCTTAACAACGATTGAATCCATATTTGAATCATTATCCTTCATTGTTACAACCGCACTGCCGCCTTCAACCTTAACGTCCTTAGCTGTGTAAGTAGAACCCGAAGTTGCTCTGCCCTTACCGTATTGGTCAACGTTCTGACCTACCATATTACCGTTTACGAATATATCGGCTCTTGTACCGTTTGACTTCTTAAATGTAAAGTCATACAAACCGTCGCATAGAGGAATTGTCTTACCTGCCGCTACATTACCAACACTTGTGTATGAATAAATCGGAGATACTTCATACTTAGCAGCACCTGTCATATCAACAGTTACTTTACCGTCTGTTGACTTTGTTTCTGTTTGATTAACAAGTACGCCGTCAGCTGTTGCTGTTGTTACACGATACTGTGTATCTGCCGCATAATTTGCAAGCTTTGTTACATCAACTTCAACATTGCCTGTTGCCTCTCCCGATTCACTGTACTTAGCAACTGTTGCAGTCTTAGTTTCTGTCTTTGTCTTACCAGGGTTACCTACTGTAACTGAAACTGTGTAGCTGCCAAGTTTACCTGTTGTTGTTACAACACCTGTAGCTGAATCTATCGTTGCAATATCACTGCCGTCTGTTATAGCATAAGTAACAGCCATCGGTGATTCGTCACCGTATTGGTCAATGATATTCTTTGCTTGATATGTTACTTTGTCACCGGCATTGACTGCTACCGGGCCTTCAATATCAAATGATTTTACTTCTGCAAAATCCTTAATTGTAACTTCATGAGTTGCTTTCTTAGGTGTTTCTGTTGTGCTTAGACTGCTTGTATAAGAAACAACTGCAACTGTATCTGCCGCAACTGTATCTGCAACTGAAAGGACACCCTTTTGGTCGATTGTTACACCGTCAATCGGACTACCGCTTGCATCTGCTACTGACCAAGTATATGTTTCACCTTCTGAAAGTGAGAAGATTGAACCCTTAAATGTCTTTGTTGCTGTAGTACCCGAAACCTTAGCAAGTTGACTGTCACCGACAATTTCAACTTCTGCTACATCAGAATCTGAAATAACAAGATTTGTAAGTGTACACAATCTTTCGTTCGGAACACCTGCACCGCCTGTCATTACAATCTTAGCAATATCATTAACTGTACCTACTTCATATTCTGCCAAAGTAGTACCGTTGTAGCTTAGAATTGCTGATGTAACGCCTGATGCATCTGTCTTTAGAACAAATGTAGCACTTGATTTTTCACCAAGTTCACCCATCTTACCTATTTCAGTACCTGTATATGCCTTATCTACAACAGAGTAATCTTTGACAACGCTTGAACCGGCAAAGTCAATATCAATTACCGCTGTTCCTTCTGAGTTTAGGAACTTCAAGCTTCTTTCTTGTGCACTGATGTTCTTTACAGTCATAATATTATCGAACGTAATCATCTTTGCACTGCCTGCTTTTAGTTCAACCGGTGTAGGCAATGTAATTTCTGTTGTTGCCTTTCCGCCCACACTTGCCGGCCATACTATTGAATTAACACCGTTTACTGTTTCCATTCTCGGTGTACCGTATGTTGCTTCACCTGTACCCGGTTCATAGAAATCGTATCCGTATACAGTAACTGTTCTTTCTACGCTGATTGCAGGATTTGACGCAGATGCTACTGTAAGCTTAACTTCCTGTGTACGTGATGTACCAACGTTTGGTGTAATTGACAATCCTTCTATTGCAGCCTTTGTGTCATCAGATGTCAATGTATATGTATTTTCACCTGTGAAGTCATTGCCGTATTGGTCTTTTACATTTGCAACAGAATATGTTGCCGCCGTTCCGTCTTTAATAACTGCCGGGCCGGCAATATCCCATGTTGTTGCTCTTGCTGTGTTATGAATATGAATTGTTTTTTCAGCTGTTACGTTTGTACCCTTAACAGTTGCTCTTACAACTACATCAACACCGTTATCGTCTGTAAGCGGATATTGAGGTGTAAGTGTAATAACGCCGTCATTGCCGATTGAAATTGTATCAGGCTGACCAGGAAGTGACCATTCAACTTCTGCGTTATCCATTACAAGACCTGCATTATCATATATTGTTGCAGTGAATGCTTTTGAAGTTGCGGTTCCGCTTGTAGGAAGATAGATATAATCTTCTCCTCCGCCTAATTCTGCTTTTGTTGCAACTGCTTCGCCAACATATTCAAGAACTAAATCTTTATCATTAGTAACTTCCGTAGTTTCCAATTTAGCAGTTGAAACAGGTTTCATTCCTTGAGTAGAATCCCAAAGCATATACTTTTCTGTGCAACCTGTTTTTTCAACCGGATCAACAGTGTATGTACCGTTTTGAATATCTACATCTGTTGTTGTGACGCTGTCAAGAGTCTTGTCAGCCTTGTAATAAGCGTGTACAAGAGTTGCTTTGTTTACATCTGACGCAATATTTTCAAATTTATAAACACTGCTTGTTTCGCCTGATTTTGCCACAGTCACTTTGCCTGTCAAAGCCTTGTGCTTTGCAAGTTTTAATGTATAATCATATGTACCCGGAAGATAATATGCCTCTACTTTACCGTTCGCAGGAACAGTATATGTATCATTGCCGATTGCAAGAGTTGCACCTTCAACCGATTCACCGTCTTTGTTTGATTTTACATTAAATGTAACCTTTTCTCTGTCAACTGTTTTTGCTGTAAAGTCATCAATAAAGAAAGGTCTGTCCCAATCTTTTTTCTGATCATATTCAATAGCAATTTCGCCGATATTACTGCCTGAGGCAAATTCAGCTGTTGTATTACCCAATGTAACTTCTCCGCCATTTTCATTAAATGTCACATATGCGCTGATGTCTGTATATTTACTGTCTGAAAATGCCGAATAGCTTGCATCTTTAACTTCATCACCTACTACAAGTGCTATTCTTCTTGCCCAATCACTGCCACCGCTTGTGACTCTGAATTTGAACAATTCTGTGCCGTCAGTTGACTTAAATACCATGTCCCAAGTTGCTGTATTTTGCATAAAGCTCTTAACCGAACCTGCTTTAAATGTCATTTTAACATCTTTTGTTTTACTACCCATTCCGTTCGGAACTTTAAGAATGCTCTTTCCGTCATTAGCAGTAAGAGATAGTGCTTTGTTTGTACCTCCCCAGTCATTTCCGATAACTACATCCCATTTGTAACCGTTACCGTCAACAGCACTTTCACCGTCAAAGTTTTCGCTGATGTCCACACTGCCGTCCCATGACGGGTCAACTGTAGGAGCAGCTGTCGGTGCCTCTGTAGGCGCTGTTGTAGCCTCTGCTGCTTCTGCTGTTGCAGTAGGTGCTGTTGTAGCCTCTGCTGCTTCTGCTGTTGCAGTAGGTGCTGTTGTTGCCTCTGCTGCTTCCGCTGTTGCAGTCGGCGCTGTTGTTGCCTCTGTTGCTTCTGTTGTTGCAGTCGGCGCTGTTGTAGCAACAGTTGAATCTCCCGCATTTTCTGCGTCAAACATAGTTATTCCGCTGTCAAAAACATCGAACAAACTGTCTTTTGAATTTACAGGAGCCGCAAAGCTCGTAAATGCAGAAGTTATCATTGACACTGCGATTGCCAATGACAATATTTTCTTTTTGTTACTCATGTGCTTTCTCCCTCTCTTTCTGATTTTTACACGACAAACCATCGCATAATACAACATGATAGATATATTATACATCATTTACTATTTTTTTTCAATAGTATTTCTACGACTAAAATATTATCACTGATTTTTAAACATTATTTGTTACCTATATTTTTATAAGATATTGATTTTATATCGTTTTTCCCTTATAATAATAAGTAATAAAACAATTCGGAGTGATAAAATATTTTGAGTAAAGCAACGCAATTTTTAAAAGGTGCAAGGCTCGGTATGCCTATTGCACTCGGATACATACCCGTTTCATTTTCATTCGGTATGCTTGCCGTACAAAACGGAATACCCGCTTGGGCGGCAATAGTAATTTCAATGACTAACCTTACTTCTGCCGGACAATTTGCCGGTATGAACATAATTTCCGCCGCCGGCGGTATGTGGGAAATGGCAATTACGACATTTGTGATAAATCTTCGATATATGCTTATGTCGCTTTCCCTGTCACAAAAAATCGGTAAAATGTCGCTTGCAAGAAGGCTTATAACAGCATTCGGCATAACAGACGAAGTATTCGCCGTTGCGTCAACAACACCGATTGCCATTACATTTCCGTTTATGCTCGGACTGATTGCAATACCGTACATCGGCTGGACACTCGGCACAGTGCTCGGTGCTTTTATAAACAATCTGCTGCCGACATCACTTGCGGACGCAATGGGAATAACATTATACGCAATGTTTATCGCAATAATTATCCCTGCGTCAAGGAGAGATAAAAACGTACTTTTTGTACTTATCGCCGCAGTTATATTAAGTTGCGTGCTGTATTTCGCACTTCCTTTTATATCATCGGGCTGGGCCGTTATCATAACGGCAGTGTTGGCGTCGGCATTCGGTGCGACGTTCTTTCCGCACAATGAGGAGGGCGAAAAATGAAAATGATTGCTTTAATGGCTGTTATGGCAATAGTGACGTACATAATTCGTGCATTGCCTATAACACTTTTCAGAAAAGAAATAAAATCAAAATGGCTTAAATCGTTTTTATATTACATACCGTATGCCGTACTCGGCGCTATGACGTTTCCGGCTATATTTTTCTCGACAGGCTCGGTTTTCTCCGCCTCGCTCGGATTGGTCGGTGCTATGCATATGGCCTTTTTCGACAAGGGGCTTATGGCTGCCGCCGTTACGTCTGTCGTAATTGCATTTGTGAGCGGATTTTTTATGTAATATACTACCGAAATTTACATATTATATTATCAGAAAGGAACGGATGTTATGAGCTACGATATTGATTATCTGACACTGCTTTCACAGCAGTATCCGACAGTTAAAGCCGCGTCAACCGAAATCATTCGATTGCAGTCAAGGCAAAAACTGCCGAAACTTACAGAGCATTTTATGAGTGATATTCACGGTGAATACGAATCTTTTTTGCACATATTAAAAAATGCCTCTGGTGTAATCAAGGACAAGATTACGCAAATTTACGGTCGTACGTTGTCCGAACGTGACAGACAAGTTCTCGCCACTCTTATTTATTATCCGGAGCAAAAGCTTGAATATATAAAGGACGAAGTGAACGATATTAACGATTGGTACAAAATCACTTTGTATCGCCTTATAGAAATATGTCGCGTTGTTGCGTCAAAATACACACGTGCAAAAATCAGAGAATTTTTGCCGGAGGCTTTCGGCAGTACGATAGACGAACTTATACACGCAAATACCGATTACGGCTCGGACAAGGAAACATATTATAACGAATCTATTTCAACAATCGTTGAACTCGGACAAGCCGATGATTTTATTGTGGAAATTTCAACTCTTATCCAAACGCTTGCAATCGGTCGTCTGCATATTATAGGTGATATTTTTGACCGTGGTCCGCGAGCCGATATAATTCTTGACACACTGACGAAGTACCACAGTGTCGATATTCAATGGGGCAACCATGATGTTCAGTGGATGGGTGCCGCTGCGGGTAGTTTGGCTTGTATTGCAAATGTGCTTGCTATTTCCACCAAGTATTCAAACTTTGACTGTCTTGAGGACGGTTACGGAATTAATATGCGTCCGCTTACGGTATTTGCACTTGAAACTTATGCGGACGATCCGTGCGAATGCTTTATACCGCGAAATCCGAATATGGTTTATATTTCTCAGCATGACGAAAACTTTTGGGCGAAGGTACATAAAGCTATATCTGTAATTCAGTTTAAGTTAGAAGGACAAATTATAAAACGTCACCCTGAATTTAATATGGACAACCACCTTATGCTTGACAAAATCAATTACGAAAACGGAACAATTATGCTTGAGGGTAAAGAATACAAATTAAAAGACACAAACTTTCCTACTATCAATCCCGAAAATCCGTTTGAACTTACAGACGCCGAAAAAGAGCTTATGAATTTATTGCGTTCATCGTTTTTACGCAGTGAAAAACTTCAAAATCACGTCAAATTCTTATACGAAAAAGGCAGTATATATCTGACATTCAACAACAATTTGTTGTATCACGGCTGTATACCGATGAACAGTGACGGTACTTTTACGGAAGTTACACTTTTCGGTGAAACGGTAAGCGGCAAATCGCTCATGGACAAAGCCGAACAGCTTGCACGTGACGGTTATTTTGCCAAAAACGGTTCTAAAGAAAAAGAATACGGCAAAGATTTTCTGTGGTTTTTATGGTGCGGTTGCTACTCCCCTGTTTACGGCAAAAATAAAATGACTTCGTTTGAACGATATTTCATTGATGATGAAAGTACATGGGTAGAAATTAAAGACGAATATTATCACCTTATCGAAAAACCGAGCGTATGCAACAAAATTTTATGTGAATTCGGAATTGACCCGAATAATTTTTCTCATATTATAAACGGTCACGTTCCCGTAAAAATAAAAAAAGGCGAAAGCCCGATTAAATCAAACGGCAAACTTTTAGTTATAGACGGCGGTCTTTCAAAGGCATATCAGAAAGTTACCGGACTTGCCGGTTACACATTGCTGTTCAATTCACACGGTTTGCTTTTAAGTGCGCATGACGCATTTGAATCTATCGAAAGTGCCATAAAAGAAGAAAAGGATATTCACTCAACACTTGACGTTGTTGAACTTGCTCCGAACCGTTTACTTGTTGAGGACACTGACGCAGGTAAATCGTTATCAAAAAAAATCACCGACTTAAAAGCGCTTGTTGACGCATATTTAAAAGGAAAAATAAAAACACATTAAATAAAGAGAGGAAATCCACAAATGAATTACGAAAAAGAACCACTGCATATTTCAACATCCGTACCCAACGGCACTTATGAAGTAACTGTCACAGTTACCGCACACGAAGATATGATTTTCACAATACTTTCGCAGTCACGCCGTTTTATGGCACAAGATATAAAGCTTGGCAAAGGAGAAAGCACAGACATTACTTTCAATGTAAGCGTATGTGACTACCACAAAAACAACGAAGATTACACAAACGTAAACGGAGTTGAAATTGATATTATGTGCGACGGTGATTTTACCGCACTTTCCGCAGTATCGCCTGTCAATATTCCGACAGTTTACATCGCCGGTGACTCAACCGTCACAGACCAGCCTGCCGAATATCCGTACAACGCCACCTCTACATACTGCGGCTGGGGTCAAATGTTTCCGCAATTTTTAAACACGGGCATTGCGGTTGAAAACCACGCTCAATCAGGTTCTACAACTGAAGATTTTAAAAATGTGAATTTCACCGCATTCAAAGACAAAATCAAAAAGGGTGATTTCCTGATTATCGAGTTCGGTCACAACGACCAAAAAATAGATACTCTTGACGCGTTCGGCGGATACACGGAGAACTTAAAATATTTTGTAAATTTTGTCCGCGAAAAAGGTGCAAATCCAATAATATGTTCACCAATTAACAGAATTATATTCCAAGAGGACGGAACGCTTCTTAACTTGCTCGGTGATTACAGAACAGCAGTTAAAAACGTATGTGACGAAATGAATGTACCATTTATTGACTTGTGGTCACGCACAACCGAATTTTTTGAGGCAACAGGAGCGGTAAAAGCTTGGGATTATTTCTGGGGCAACGGCACTGACCGCGATTACACCCACACAAACGACATCGGCGGCAACATCGTTGCACGATTTGTTGCAAACGAAATGATTAAAAACAACGTTCAGCCAATAGCAGACTTAATCAAAAAAGATATGATTAACGTTGAAATGCCAAAACACGATTCAAGTGTCAAACCGCAAAATTCAAAAGAAATCGAACACTTAAAAACAATCGGTCTTGTCAACGTTCCGAAAGCTTCCGAGCTTGCCGACCTTGACAAAGACATCACCAATATCTAATACAGAGGCTGTCGACATAATGTCGCCAGTCCAAGAATCACATCTTGCGATGTAATTTTTGAGTATTTTTTGTGAAAAAATCAAAAGTTCCTCCACAGTCGAAACTTTTGATTTTAAGCCATTTCTGCCGCACATGTCGTCAGAAATGATTTCCAATGAGGTTAGCACCTCATACTCCAAAAAACAAAGCAGACAAAAACATAACGGTTTTGTCTACAAAATAACAAAAAACTGCATTTTGAATAAAATCAAAATGCAGTTTTTTATATCTTATCTTAATTGAGCACCGATTTGATTTTCAAGATTTTTAACAACCTTATCAAATACTTTCTGTACTTCATCACCTGTCAAACTTCTGTCTGTGCTTCTGTATATAGCACTGTATGCAACGCTCTTTTTGCCCTCAGGTATCTGTTTACCCTCGTAAACGTCAAACAACTGCAAGCTTTCAAGCATTTTACCCGATGCCTTTTTGATTACATTTTCAATATCCGCAACAGGAACTGTCTTATCAACAAGCATTGCTATATCACGAGTTACGGCAGGATACTTAGGAAGTTCCTTAAACTTAATATCAGTCTTAATATTAAGGAATACATTCTCAAAATCCAATTCGACAATATATACAGGAGTTTCAATTCCGTATTTTCTGCTTACTGCAGGGTGAATTTCACCGATTATGCCGATTACCTTATTGCCGGCACTTATCTTTGCACATCTTCCCGGGTGGAATGTCGGGTTATCTGTTACGGCCTCATACTTAACATTCTTTACGTTAAGTTGTGCAAACATTGTTTCGCATATACCCTTAATGTCATAGAAATCTACGTTATCGCCGTACATACCCATTGTGATTTTAACAGGTTCGTTCGGAAGTTCACCGTCCGTTGTCGGAATAAATATCTTTCCTATTTCAAACAACTTGGCAGACGGATTTCTGTAATTATAGTTTCTTGACAATATATCCATCATACTTGCGATAGTAGTTGTACGCATTACCGATGTGTCCTCGCCAAGCGGATTTGTAATTTTTACAACGTTTCTCATTTCACTGTCTTTCGGAATATTCAGTTTATCGAATATTGACGGACTTGTGAATGTGTATGTGTAAATTTCGTACATACCTTGTGCTGTAAGAAGTTCGTTTACTCTGTCCTGTACCTGCTGACGTTCTGTTTTCATTCCGCAAGTAGCCTCGCCCGAAAGAAGTGTTACAGGTATTTTATCGTAACCGTAGAAACGCGCAACTTCTTCCGCAATATCTGCCTCACCTTCAAGGTCAGGTCTGAATGACGGAGGAGTTACAGTCATCTTGTCAAGGTCAACCTTAATTTCAAGTGCGTCAAAATACTTAACCATATCCTCTGTCGGAATTTCTGTTCCAAGGAACGCATTAATTTTATCAGGTCTGAAAGCAAGCGGCTGCATATCTGTTACGTTACCCATAACGTCAATCATTCCGCCGACATTTTCACCGCAGCCAAGTTCTTCTACAAGCTGACACGCTCTTTCAACGGCAGGAACTGTATTGTTATAGTCAAGTCCCTTTTCGTATCTTGATGATGATTCTGTTCTAAGACCGACTCTTTGTGCTGTAAGTCTTACAGACGCACCGTCAAATGTAGCCGATTCAAAAATAACAGTTGTTGTATCATCCTTAACTTCACTGTTAAATCCGCCCATAACACCTGCAATAGCAACAGCTCTGCCGCCGTCTGCGATTACAAGGTCGTTTGAAGTAAGCGTTCTGTCCTGTTCATCAAGAGTCTTTATAACTTCACCGTCATTTGCACGTCTTACGATAATTTTGTTATCCTGTAAATCTCTCAAATCAAATGCGTGCATAGGCTGACCATATTCAAGAAGTACATAGTTTGTTATATCGACAATATTGTTGATAGGTCTTACACCGCACGCACGAAGTCTTTCCTGCATCCAACTCGGTGACGGACCGATTTTAACGTTCTTAACCATTCTTGCACAGTATCTCTTACACTTATCCTTGTCCTGTACATCAACGCTGATTATATCGGCGATATTTTCACTGTTTTCGTTAAACTTAACTTCAGGAATAGTGAACTTTTTATTAAATGATGCCGCTGTTTCACGCGCAAGACCGATTATGCTGAAACAATCAGGTCTGTTTGAAGTGATTTCAAATTCAACGACAGTTTCATTCATACCGAATATATCCTTAATATCCGTACCGATTTTTGTATCGTCCGGAAGAATAAGAATACCGTATTCAGGCTCATAGCCAAGCATATCCTCAGTTATACCAAGTTCATCGTGTGAGCAAAGCATACCGTAAGATTCAACGCCTCTAAGCTTGCCTTTTTTAATCTTTCCGTCAGGAAGTACCGCACCGACAAGTGCAACGGGAACGATTATACCGGCTTTTACATTCGGCGCACCGCAGACAATCTGCAAAATCTCGCCTGTTCCCGCGTCAACCGTACACACATGAAGATGGTCACTGTCAGGGTGATCTTCACAGGTAAGCACCTTACCCGCAACTACATTCTGAACAGATTCGCCCATATTCTCCCAACCCTCAACTTTAGAGCCTGTCATTGTAAGTCTGTCTGAATATTCTTTCGGCGTAACGTCTATATCCATATAGTCATTAAGCCAACTCATAGGTAAATTCATTATATTTCATTCCTTTCAATTTCCGAATAATATATTAAAACTGGTCTAAGAATCTCAAATCATTTTCAAAGAAAAGTCTAAGGTCGTTAATATCATACTTACCCATTGCAATTCTTTCAAGACCGATACCGAAAGCAAAGCCCGAATATACTTCAGGGTCAATACCGCAGTTTGCAAGTACCTTAGGGTGTACCATACCGCAACCCAAAACTTCAATCCAGCCCTCGCCTTTACATACACTGCAGCCTTTACCGCCACAAGCGAAACACGAAACGTCAACTTCGGCTGACGGCTCTGTAAACGGGAAATGGTGAGGTCTGAAACGTACCTTTGTATTTTCGCCGTAAAGACGGTGGATAAACATTTCAAGAGTACCCTTTAAATCTGCCATTGTAACACCTTTGTCAACTACAAGGCCTTCGATTTGGTGGAATACAGGTGAATGAGTTGCGTCAACCGCGTCACTTCTGTAAACTCTGCCCGGTGCTATAATTCTGATAGGCGGTTTCTTCTTTTCCATAACACGAACTTGGATAGGTGAAGTTTGTGTTCTCAAAACCGTATTTTCATTTATATAGAATGTGTCTTGCGTGTCACGGGCAGGATGATTCGGAGGAATGTTAAGCGCCTCAAAGTTGTAGTAGTCAAGCTCAACTTCCGGACCTTCCGCGATTTCAAAACCCATTCCGATAAATGTGTCTTTAATGTTGTTCATTACTTTTGTAAGCGGATGAAGTTTACCTGTTTTTTGTGCCTTACCCGGCATTGTAACGTCGATTACTTCGCTCTTCAGCTTGATTTCTTCAAGCTTTTCTGAAATTTCCGCTTTCTTCGTATCTATGTGGTTTTCGATTACACCGCGAATTTCGTTTGCAAGCGCACCGATTTGCGGTCTTTCTTCTTTGCTTAACTGTCCCATACCTTTTAGTACGGCAGTAAGTTCACCCTTTTTACCGAGAAACTTTATTCTTGCTTCTTCAAGAGCATCAATGTCAGTTGCTTTTTGAAGTACATCAAGGGCATTTTTTTTGATTTCTTCTAACTTTTCTCTCATTTCAAAATTCCTTTCGATATAAATTAAAAAACACTCCGTCCCATAAGGGACGAAGTGTGTAAATTCAAACTCCGCGGTACCACCCGACTTCCGATAAAATATCGGCACTCAATTATGTATAACGGCACTACCCGTCACAGACTAATTGCAAAATGCTTTCACCTATGCAGCTCCGGAATGAAATTTCAAATAAACCCTTACCGTATCGGCTCACAGCTCAATAACCGATACTCTCTTTAGGCGGTGTATACCTTACTTTGTTCCATCATTGCTTTTAATATTCAATAATAACGTATTATATCACCTTTTTTTTATTTTGTCAATTATTTTCTTAAATCAGAATGTAACATTTTCTTTTGAATTACATTCCGGACAAGTAGCTGATAATTTCGGTATAGTAGTCTGACCTTTTTGCATATTGAATTTCACCTCGAATGTTCTTCCGCATTGCGAGCAAGTATGCTTAAACCTAATTTCTTTCGTTTCCGTTTGCGGTTCTTCTTTTGGCGCACCGCAATTTGAACAATATTTTGTACCGTTATCATTTCGTGCATCACATTTTCTGCAAAACCAGCTGTTGCTTTTGCTAACCTGTACTTGTTCCTTTTGTGCACCGCAGGTGGTACAAAATTTTGAGTCTTCCCTATTTTGTGCATTACACTTTGTACAAATCCAATCACCAAAGTTTGTATTATGTGCAGTTTTATTTATAATATTTCTTTCTATACCGCAACTTGCACAACTTTTTTCAGCTTTTTCATTAAAAGAATCACAGAACTGACACTTCCAAGCGCCACAATATGGGCAAACATCAGCCTCAATTTCCACCATTTCACCGCAATGGTTACATTGTTTGTATCGTGGTGCGTCTTTAACTATACTTTCCTCAAGTTTCGGCAAAAACCAAAGAACATATACTCCGCATATTATACAAACGGCAAAAGGTGCTACACGAAACCCTATAAGACCTGATACTAAACCGCTTGTTTTGCTTTCTATACACACATTGGCTATTATGCTAACCCCAACAGTCAAAGCAGCCATTGCCGCACCCAAAATTATTCCGTTTTTACCTCTTGAATACAAAGAATATTTTTTGCGAATCAAATTCACTGCTACATCTGCGGTAATCACTATTGAAAAAATATGAAGTATCCAAAAGAAAATAGCAAATATATAGGAGGCAAAAATATAATCTCCGCTGTTATGTAAAACAATAAGTTTTCTTACAAGCGAAATTGCTCCAAATAAAGTGTATTTTCCACTTCCTAAGTTTATATTTGTTTCTGAAAAACCGCTGACAAGATTGGTAAGCTGACTGATTGCGTCTATGTCTATATATGCCGAAAGCATAAAGATAATATCAAGTATTAAGACAGCTATCGCGCCTATTCTTATCATTTCATTTTTGTCCATTGCAATGTTTAAACCGTTTTTATTCTCCGTCATAATGCCTCTCCTTTATCCAAAACTTCTTTTTCGACATTTATTATTCCATTCTCAAATATATAATGTCCGTCAACGTCTATATAATTGCAATCTACATTTAACAAGCCGCTTTCATATGTCTCACCGCCTTTGCCACCCTGTTCGACCTCTGCAATCTCATTTCCGTGTTCATCAAATATCTTTTCAATACCGATATTATTTATTACAGAAAATCTGTTATACCTTATTATACCTACAGTGTTTCCGCCGGATTTTATAGGTGTAAACATTTGATTGCCTGATTTATCAATTACAACAAAATAATACTGTTCATCTTCACCTTTGAATTCCACTTTTGCGTATCCATCATTAAATATAATGCTCCTATTCCCTAATAGTTTACCTTTGTAATATCCTAAATCGGCTAAAGCTTGTCCGTTGACGTTATACAATTTATAATCAGTTTTATTAAACACCACACCATCAGAAAAAGAATCTAATTCGCCCGATACATTAAGCTTAGAATAAGAACCATCTGAATGTATAACCAAATTTGATACTATCGTAACACCATCAACAAAATTAGCTTCGTCCTGCACATCAGGAACATCAAACCAAGAATGTGTATTGGTATTATAAAAATGAATTTTGTCAAATTGGAATATTCCATCTCCTACATAGCTAATTGAAGGTGGTTTTGATGTCCCACCTGCATACGGATGTACTATATACTTTTTATCAACCAAGCTTGTGGGTTCCATTTCCCATTTCCCCTCGCTATTTACTATGCCGAAATGATATTCATTGTGGTCCGGATCAGTTATATTCTTTACGACAAATGTATAACCGTTTCCACAAGCTGCAATGCTTGTATATCCTAAACTGTTAGGTGATGCAATAATTCCGTTTGTGTCCGCAATAATATTTTCATATATATTTTGCTTTACATAGCCTAACGCCCTTCCTTCTTTGTTTATAAGAAAATAATATGATTCATCATTCAACGGGTCAGTAGCATCTATCCAAGCTATATCACCTACAAAAGGCGTTGTATATCCAACATTAAAGCTTCTTCCAGGCTCTTCTGTCGGTGATGGTGTTTCATCAGTTACAACTTCATACTCTTCATCATTGTCAATAGGTGTCGGCTCATGTCTGTTGTTTTGTATACTAAATGCAACCACAATTCCTATTATACATAAAGTCACACATATTAAAACTATGTATATAACTCTGCTTTTTCTTTTTGATTGCTTAGCAGTAACATCCTCAAAATCTGAAATATTAAAACCGCAATTACCGCAAAACTTTTTGCCATCTTCAATCTTTGATTTGCAATTAGGGCAATATCTCTTCATTGTTTTATTCACCTCAATCTACTCTCCTATATTCAATACCGTCATCATCGTCATCTTCATATAAAATAAGAGTATCCCCATCCAACTTATATGAATATACCAAATCAGACATCAAAACTCCTCCAAGCCTCAATCTGCCGTTTTCAGCAGTATAACTGCCGAAATAATTATCTTTGTCCGATGAATATGTACCGTCACTGAAAA
>ERZ773193.3018-NODE-3018-length-16302-cov-23.247676_pt1 | contig 16302 bp, 13 predicted proteins | sample MGYA00511110_ERZ773193 | MGnify/ENA primary metagenome ERZ773193 (study PRJEB29015, sample SAMEA2737784) | human gut metagenome | biome: human gut; feature: human-associated habitat; material: faeces | place: China | collected 2012 ...
TGGATAGACATTCCGAGTGTATGTGCCATTGTGTTGACACGGGCAAAGCCCAAAACACACTACAATGCCTTGGTGGAACGCTATGACAGACTGAAAGCGCAATACGATGAAGTCAGCACCGCAATTTCTGACAATGAAGCAAGGTATGAACAGATGGGCAGATTCATCACAGTCCTGAAAGACCAGGAAGGCGTTATCACAGAATTTGACGATGCCCTTTGGAGCAGTCTAGTGGAGAAAATTGTAGTAAAGAGCAAGGAAGATGTGTTATAATATTATCCGATTAGTGTTATTTTACAAATTTCAGATGAGGTGATACGAATGCTGAAAAATAATATAGAAGTAGATGTAAAAATCAAGTGTATAGAAGCTGGAAAAACACAGGCACAGCTGGGAGAGATGATTGGTTCAACAGGACAATATGTAAATCGTATCATCAAAAAGGGCGATGGCGTTATGAATAAAACTTTTGTAGAGATGCTGGATGCTCTCGGTTATGATATTCAGCTCACATATGTAAAAAAGGAGGAGGCATAATCAATGGGGGATTGACTCCCCCACTGATACAAGCTTGTTTCTTACCACCTATAGAGGTGGGAGTCATCTCCCAGCTGATATATATAGTTAATAAAGAGAGGTGCATATGCTATGCCAGGTATACTCGTGGTTGAAGATGATGAAAATTTAAATCGTGGAATTACATTCTCACTGAAAAAATCCGGATATGAGGTTTTTTCAGCAGAATCAGTGAAAAAAGCGAAAAGAATTGCAAGTGATCATCATGTGGATGTTGCCATTTGTGATGTGAATCTTCCGGATGGAAACGGATTAGAGCTTGTCAGATGGATGCGGAATTGTCAAAATGTATATATTATCTGTCTTACCGCGTTGGATCAGGAGACAGATCAGGTCATGGGATATGAAGCCGGTGCGGACGATTATATGACGAAACCGTTCAGCCTTTCCGTACTTCTTCTGAAAATCGAGGCCCATTTCCGCCGCAGAAAGAATGAACCCGGAACTCCAAAAATTCATTCAAAGGATATCGTATTTATCCCCGGAGAGATGAGGGCGTTCGTAAAGGAAAGAGAAATAAGCCTTACGAAGAATGAACTGAAAATGCTGTCCTTTTTTCTTCAAAACCCGAAACAGATTCTTTCAAAAACACAGCTGTTAGAAAACGTGTTTGATCTGGATGGTGATTTTATTGATGAAAATACGGTAGCTGTGAACATCAGAAGGCTTCGGGAGAAAATCGAAGAGGATCCGGCGGCTCCGGTCTATATTAAAAACATCCGCGGGCTTGGGTATATATGGAATCAGGAGGTAAGTCAGTGACGAAACGACATCGTAAAAAGTGGGTTGATGCCTTGTCACTGGTGCTGCCGGTTCTACTCTTTTTTGCGGTATTGAACTGCTTTACCACCTATTTATATTATCAGGATTATCAATGTAAAATGGATATCCTGACAGAAGTTGCGGCGGGCGCAGAGACCACCGGCATGGATGTTGCCGCAGGATGGCTGAAAGGAAACGACCATCAAGCCAATGAACAAGGTAAGCAATTATTAGAGCAATACGGGTACTGGGAAAACAAAGGGACTTCGTTTTATGTGCGCTTCCGGCAGAATATCATGATAACCGGCTGTACAAGTGCAGTGCTATGTCTGTCTTTGCTAACGTTCCTGTTTTACCGGAAGAAAGCTGAGGCGAAAGAAAGTCGGAAACAGTTGGAGCAGCTAGAGCAAATCCTGATTGCATTTCGGGAAAATCACTTTGAGGTAGTGCCGGACGCAGAAGATCATGTCGGGCAGGAAAGGCTGAAATTTCAGCTTGAAGCAATCGGACATCATATCCAGCTGCTGCAAGAGGAAGCCAGAGCGGAGAAGGAAAGCACAAAGGAAATGGTATCCGACATTTCCCATCAGCTGAAAACCCCGGTTGCAGCCTTGGATACCTGCTTTAGCATATTGCTGCGGAACAATCTGAGTGAGACGGAGCAACAGGAATTTCGCATCCGCTGCCGGAGTGCATTGGACGGATTGGAAACATTGTTGCAGTCTCTGCTGGAAATATCCAAACTGGAGACAGGTTTGATTCAGCTTGATCAGAAAACACTTCCCATTATGGATACGATCATCTCCGCAGTAAACCGAACGTATCCAAAGGCAGCGGAGAAAGGGATAGAACTTATTTTCGACTGCAACGAATCACTGGAGCATTGTGCACTCATGCAGGATAAACGTTGGCTTGGAGAAGCAATCATTAACGTTTTGGACAATGCCATCAAATACAGCCCAGAACATTCAAAAATCACGATCCGTCTACAAAAAAGAACCGGCTTTGTGAGAATTGAGATCGAGGATCAGGGAATCGGAATCCCGCAGAGTGAATACCATAAAATATTCCAGCGGTTTTACAGAGGGACTGCGCCGGAAGTCCGCGAAAAGAGCGGAACTGGCATCGGTCTGTATCTGTCCAGACAGATTATTGAGCAGCATGGTGGGACAATCACGGTAGCCTCCGGCAAAGTCAGAAAAGGAAGTACCTTTTTGATTCAGCTGCCGGAGAATGGACTTTCGTAGAGATGATGAGCAGAAGTCTTTCAAATCTGTAAGACTTCTGCTCTCTTTTTGAAAGTGAAATGAAAGGTTCCTTTGATACAATGCTGGTAAATAAGAAAAGGAGGCCATTGGAGTGGGCGTGATATTAGAAACGAATCAGCTTTGCAAATTTTATGGGACGGGGGAAAATCAGGTCAAAGCCGTCAATCATGTGAATATCCAGATTCAACAGGGAGAATTTGTCGCCATTGTCGGAAAATCCGGCTCCGGAAAAAGTACCCTGCTGCATATGCTGGGCGGGCTGGATACACCAACCAGCGGCAGCGTGATCTTGTCTGACAAGGACCTGTATTCCATGAAGGAGGATCAGCTTGCCGTTTTCCGGAGAAGAAAGATCGGATTTGTATTTCAGGCATTCAATCTGGTATCCTCCATCAATGTGTGGGAAAATATCGTTCTTCCGTTGGGGCTTGACGGAAAAAAAGTGGATAAAGCTTATGTCAATGATATTATCACCACACTGGGTCTTGAACACCGGATTCATAATCTTCCGAATACCCTCTCCGGAGGACAGCAGCAGCGCGTTGCGATTGCAAGAGCCTTGGTAAACAGACCGGAGATTTTGTTTGCGGACGAGCCAACCGGAAATCTTGATTCCAAGACAAGTGACGAGGTGATCGCGCTGCTGAAAATGAGCGCAAAAAAATATGGACAGACGATTGTAATGATTACCCATGATGATGAGATCGCGCAGGTTGCTGACCGTATTTTAGTCATCGAGGATGGACAGGTGGTGGATTTCAATTGAGGACGATCAGCAAAATTGCATTCAGCAACGACAAAAGAAATCGGACAAGAAGTGTCCTCATTATGACGGCGATTTGCCTGACTACCATGCTTCTGGTCATTATCAGTACAATTGGAAATGGACTGATCCTCTTACAGAAGGATCAGGCTGCAAGCTCATACGGAAGCAACTACGGCCTGTTTATCGCCGCAGATGGTACGCAATTAAAAGAAGTGGAACGCAGAGCTGAGATATCTGATATCGGCATCATGTGTACGGAGGGCATCCTGAAAGGAAATGAAAATGGCGGCTTTGTCAGTGCGGATGAAACGGTCAGGAAAATGCTTCCCTATAATCAGGAATATGTGTTGAAGGAAGGTACCTATCCGGAAAAGGCGCAGGAAATTGCCGCAGGACGCGCTTTCTTTGATGCAGTGGGATACCATGATGTAAAGGTCGGAGACACCGTAACATTGGAGTACCGTTCCGGCATGCAGTCGGAATACGCACCGGTGGAATTTACTGTCAGCGGGATTTTATATGACCGGGATGAATATACCATCGAGGCTTCCTATGTTGTATTCGGTTCGCAGGATTTTTATAATGAGCGTGTTGCGGAGGGTGACAGGCAATATAATATCTATTTTACCTTGAGCGATTCTGCAAATGTATCTATGAATAATGTTGCGCCTGTTATAAAAGAAATCGCGGATTCCTGCGGCATTGACCAGAAAAACGTGATCATCAATGACCTCTACCTGCAGTGGGTATTGCAGCCGAGCTATGAAATGATTGTGGTTTGTGGAACCCTGATCCTCGGAATCGTGCTGTTTTCCGTTGTGGTCATTTATAATATCTTCCAGGTCGGGATCGCCCAGAAGGTTCAGGAGTACGGAAAAATCAAGGCGCTGGGTGCAACCAGAAAGCAGATGAAGCAGTTGATCTTTCGTGAGGGCATTCTTCTGGCGGTTCCTTCGATACCGCTGGGGCTGCTGTTTGGTTTCCTGATTGCAAAAGTCAGCTTCAACTGGCTGGTGGAGCAGGGAAATCTGGTATCGTCCGGAATCAAGAACCATCAGGTGCCTCTGTTTTCACTGACAATTATGCTCATCTGCATTTTTGTATCGTTTCTTACGGTCGTTTTGGCTCTGCGCAAACCCATGAAAATTGTTTCCCGGATTTCACCCATCGAAGCGACACGGTATCTTGACGGCTCCAAAACGCAAAAACAGGGCAGACGAAAAGGCAGAAAAGATGTCACCGTTTTCTCCATGGCAATGGCAAATGTGACAGGCAATCCGAAAAGAACCATTGCTACGATTCTTACCATGGGGCTTTCCTGTGTATTGTTTGTAATTATCTCTAATTATGTTGGGAATATTGACACGGAGCACGAGGCGCGGATTGCAATCAACCATGGACAATTTGAGTTGCAGCTGGATTATTCCCAGAATTATGATGAAGCCTATTCGGAGAATAATCTGGACACAATCCTACAGAACAACCCACTGAATGATTCTTTGATTCAAGAAATCAAATCCATCCCCGGTGTAACGGATGTACTGACGAGAGAAATCGTCTCTGCAGATCTGAACGGAACAAAATTTCCGGTTGCAATCGTAAATCAAGAGGATTTTGAAATGATGCGCGGGGATGGCGATATCGGTTCCATGGACTATGCACAGGCTGTCAAAAACGGGGATGTTTTCTTTGGCTGGTCCATGTGGATGGAAGCTGACGGGTATTCTGCGGGTGCACCGATTACATTCAACTTTGATAACGGAAGCGGAACCTATACCTATCATGGAAAAATCGCAGGCTCCTTTGTAAGCGCGGACACTTATCTGGTCATTCCGGAAAAAGTATACCGCTCTGTAAATCCGAAAGGGACATCTTATGGATACCTGTGGGTGGATTGTGCTAAAAAAGATGTGGCATCTGTAGAGCAAAGCCTGAATGACCTGCTCTCCGATACTTCTCATATCAAGCTGAACACCTATCACGCAGAATTGCAAACCGCAGAATACGCAAGCCGTATGATGAAGCTTGGCTGCTATCTGTTCATGGCAATTGTCGGTCTCATTGGGTTTATGAATCTGGCAAACACCATGATCATCAATATCACCACGAAGAAGCAGGAATACGGTGTGCTGCAAGCGGTAGGCATGACCAATAAGCAGTTGAATCTGAGCTTACAAATACAGGGCTTGATTTTTACGGTTGGCACCATCTGCGTCGCACTTGCTGCCGGTCTGCCCCTTGGCTACGCACTGTTTTCCTACGCGAAGCATAATGGGATTTAAGGAAACACTGGTCGAAAGAATCCGGTATCAGGGATAGTAGATTCTATAAAAAGCAAGCTGCCGCTCAAGATGGGCGGCAGCTTACCTTTATGCTTCTGACCGTCAGCGGGCTGCTCGTGGTGCTCATCGGGCTCAGGATGTGGGGCGTGCCGTTTCTGCGCCGGATCAGCCCCGAACTGACCAGGCCCTGCCGCTTCCGGGGCAAGGCGTTCGCCGTCGGGCTGCTGACCGGCCTGATGCCGTGCGGCGCGCTGTCGTCGATGTGGATCTTCGCCGCCTCGTCCGGGTCGTGGGCAAGCGGCGCGGTGAGCATGCTCGCCTTCGGCGCGGGCACGTGCGTCTTTATGCTGCTGTTCGGCCTGCTCGGGACGTTTCTCCCGAAGCGGTACAACAAATATCTGCTCAAGGGCAGCACGATCCTCATCGTCGCCCTCGGGCTGATCCTGATGACCAAAGGCATCCGGCTGCTTGCCTGACGGCAAGCACAAGCGGCGCGTCCGGTTTCGGGCGCGCCGCTTGATTTTTCAGATTTGCGGGGGGATCATTTTCCCGCCTCGGTCTCGCAGTACAGGCAGCGGTAGACGCGCCGCTCCCGATCCGTGAGCACGAACTCCTGCGGCAGCTCGCGCTCGGTCGAGGTGATGCAGCGCGGGTTTTTGCACCGCAGCACGCCGCGGATGCGCTCGGGCAGCTTGAGCGTGCGCTTTTCCTGCAGCTCGCCGCCGCGGATGATGTTGACCGTGATGCTCGGATCGACGTAGCCGATCAGGTCCCAGTCGAGCTCCATCTCGCCGTCGATCTTGATGATGTCCTTGCGGCCGAGCTTGCCGCTGGTGACGTTTTTGAGGATGGCAACGGTGCAGGCGAGCTTGTCCAGACCGAGGATCTGGTAGAGCTCCATGGCCTTGCCGGCCGTGATGTGGTCGATGACGATCCCGTTTTGAATCGAATCAATAAGCATAACGTTTCTCCTCCCGTCAGTCGATGCCCAGCAGCTTGAGCATGAGCGCCATGCGGATATAGCGGCCGTTTTTCGCCTGCCTGAAGTAGCAGGCGCGCGGATCGTTGTCCACGGCGGCGGCGATCTCGTTGACGCGCGGCAGCGGGTGCAGGATGCTCATGTCGGGCTTGGCGGTCTCGAGCTTATCCGGCGTGAGGATATAGCTGTCGCGCAGGCGCAGGTAGTCCTCCTCGTTGAAAAAGCGCTCGCGCTGCACGCGGGTCATATACAGCACGTCCAGCTCCGGCATCACGGCCTCGAGCGACGTGGACTGCGTGTAGGGGACGCCGGGCTTTTTGAGATACTCGTCCTTCACGTAGCGCGGGAGCTTGAGCTCCTCCGGGGAGATGAGCACGAAGCGGATGCCCGTGCAGCGGCTCATGGCGGCGACGAGCGAGTGCACCGTGCGGCCGAACTTCAGGTCGCCGCACAGGCCGATCGTCAGGTCGTCCAGCCGACCCTTTTCGCGGTAGATGGTCATGAGGTCGGTCAGCGTCTGCGTGGGGTGGTTGTGTCCGCCGTCGCCCGCGTTGATGACCGGGACCTGCGCGTGCATGGACGCGACCAGCGGCGCACCCTCCTTGGGATGGCGCATGGCGATGATGTCGCTGTAGCAGCTGACGACGCGCACGGTGTCCGCGACGGTCTCGCCCTTGGAGGCGGACGAGCTCTCTGCCGAGGCGACGCTGAGCACCTTGCCGCCGAGCGAGAGCATCGCGCTCTCGAAGCTCAGGCGCGTGCGCGTGGACGGCTCGAAAAACAGCGTTGCGAGGATCTTCCCGTCGCACTTGTGGGCATATTGCTCGGGGTGCTCCATGATCGCGCAGGCGGTGTCGATGAGCTCCATGATCTCCTGCGGGGTCAGCTGCATAATGTCGATCAGATGCTTCATATCACGCCTGACTTTCTGCCTGGATCCAGCTCTCGTCGGAGGGGTTTTCGCGGAAGGCCAGCAGCCGCACGACGTCGGCCTCGGTGATGTAGCCCTCCTGTGCGCCCGTGCGGGCGACGGTGTCCAGATCCGTGAGGCTCACGTTTCTGACCTGCGCTGCGGCGAGCCGCTCCACGCCCTTTTTCATGCCGTAGGTGAAGATGCTCACGACGCCGAGCACCTCCGCGCCGGCTTCACGCAGCGCGTCCACCGCGTCGAGCACGCTGCCGCCGGTGGAGATCAGATCCTCGACGACCACGACCTTCTGCCCCGGGACGAGCTTGCCCTCGATGCGGTTCTGGCGGCCGTGATCCTTGCTGCTCGAGCGGACATAGCCCATCGGCAGGCCGAGCAGATGCGCGGCGATGGCGGCGTGGGCGATGCCGGCCGTGGCCGTGCCCATGAGCACCTGCGCCTGCGGATACTCGCGCCTGACCGTCTCGGCGATGGCGCGCTCGACCAGATCACGCGCCTCGGGCGCGGTCAGGATGAGGCGGTTGTCGCAGTAGATGGGGCTCTTGATGCCGCTGGCCCACGTGAACGGCTCCTGCGGGCGCAGGAACACCGCCTCGATCGAGAGCAGGCTGCGCGCAACTTCGTGTTTGATATCCATAGCAGTTCCTCCTGTTGAAAAAGTCTCTGATCCGGCGCTCAGCCGACGAACGCGGCCACGCACCGGCGATAGGCGGCGACGGGATCGTCCGCCTGCGTGATCGGGCGGCCGACGACGATGTAGTCCGAGCCGATCTCCCGGGCGCGCTCCGGCGTTGTGACGCGCTTCTGGTCGCCGCTCTCCCCGTCGGCAAAGCGCACGCCGGGCGTCACGGTCAGAAAGTCCGCGCCGCAGCGCGCATGGATGCTGCCCGCCTCCAGTGGGGAGCAGACCACGCCGTCAAGACCGGCATCGCGCGCATTGCGTGCATAGTGCAGCACGACCTCGTCGATCGGCGCGTGGATGAGCAGCTCCCGGTCCATGCGCTCCTGATCCGTGGAGGTCAGCTGCGTCACGGCGATGAGCAGCGGGCGCGTGCCGTCCGGCCGGGTCAGTCCCTCGAGCGCGGCGCTCATCATGGCCTTCGTGCCGGCAGCGTGGAGGTTGATGATATCCACATCCAGCGCCGAGAGCGCGGCCATCGCCTTTTTCACCGTGTTCGGGATGTCGTGCAGTTTGAGGTCGAGAAAGATTCTGTGGCCGCGCGCGTGGATCTGGCGCACGATGTCCGGCCCTTCGGCATAAAACAGCTCCATGCCGATCTTCACAAACGGCTTCTCGTCCTGAAAGAGGTCGAGAAATGCGAGCGTCTTTTCCCGGCTGTCAAAATCCAGCGCAATGATAACGTCCTTACCCATGATGTGCTCCTCCTATGATGTCTCTGAGATCGTCGATGCCGAAGCGCGCCATCGCGTCCGGCAGAGTTTCAATGATGTGCTTGCAGGCATACGGCTCGACCAGGTTCGCCGCGCCCACACCGACCGCCGTCGCGCCCGCGAGCATCAGCTCCAGAACGTCCTGCGCGCTCGTCACGCCGCCCATGCCCACGATGGGGATGCGCACCGCCTCATACACCTGATAGACCATGCGCACGGCCAGCGGGAACATACCGGGGCCGGACATGCCGCCGGTCCGGTTGGCCAGCAGCGGGCGGCGGCGCACAAGGTCGATGCGCATACCCGGCAGGGTGTTGATGAGGCTCACGCCGTCCGCGCCCGCGTCCTCACAGGCCCTGGCAACGGCGGCGATGTCTGCCGCCGTCGGCGAGAGCTTGAGAATGATCGGCTTTTTCGTCACGGCGCGCACCGCGCGCGTCACCTCGGCGGCCGCCGACGGCTCCGCGCCGAAGGCAGCGCCGCCGCCATGGACGTTCGGGCAGGAGATGTTGACCTCCAGCCAGCCGACCTGCGGCTGCGCGTCAAGCCTGGCGCAGACCTCGGCATATTCTTCCACGCTGAAGCCGCTCACATTCGCCATGACCGGCTTGTGAAACACCTTTTTCAGCTCCGGCAGCTCGTGCGCGATGACCGCGTCCACGCCAGGGTTCTGCAGCCCCACCGCGTTGAGCATTCCGCCGGCATACTCGGCGATGCGCGGCGTGGGGTTGCCGAAGCGCGGCGCGCGCGTCGTCCCCTTGAAGGAGAACGTGCCGAGCATATTGATGTCATACAGCTGCGCAAACTCCTGCCCGTAGCCAAACGTGCCGCTGGCCGGGATGATGGGGTTTTCCAACTCGATCCCGCAGAGCGTTACGGCTGTTGCGGCCATAGGATCTCCTCCTTTGTGAACACGGGCCCGTCCTTGCAGACGCGCTTGCTGCCATGCGTCGTTTTACAGGTGCAGCCCATGCACGCGCCGAAGCCGCAGCCCATGCGCGCCTCGAGGCTCAGCTGACCGTCAAGCGGCGTCGCGCTGCACAGCGCCTGCAGCATGGGCATCGGCCCGCAGGCATATACATAGGTGCCGCCCTCGGGCAGCGCGTCGGTCACGAAGCCGCGCGCGCCCATGGTGCCGTCCTCGGTCACGACCATGACGGGGATGCCGAGCGCTTCAAACGCATCGGCAAGCAGCACCTCTGCCGCCGTGCGAAAACCGAGCACGGCCAGCGGGCTGCGCCCCTCGGCCACGAGCTGCTTCGCCAGACCGTACAGCGGGGACGCGCCCACGCCGCCGCCGACCAGCAGCGGCCGCGCACCGGCGGGTGCGGTGTCAAAGCCGTTGCCGAGACCGACCAGCAGGTCCAGCTCCGTGCCCGGCGCCAGCGTGCTCAGCTGCGCCGTGCCTGCGCCCGCCACTTTATAATACAGCGTCAGCGCGCCGTCACTCCAGCTGCACACCGACACGGGGCGGCGCAGAAAATATCCGGCGAGCCGGATGTCCGCAAACTGCCCCGGCGCGGTGATCGCGGCGGTGTCCCCCGTGAGACGCAGACGATACGTCCCGCGGGCAACGGGCGCGTTTTCCGCAATGGTGAAACGTTTCTGCTGCATGGCTTACTCCGCGTGGATCGTGGACACGGCCAGTGTCGTCTCCTCGAGCACGTCGAGCAGCACGCGTACCGTATCGAGCGAGGTAAAGACGGTCACGCCGTTTTCCACCGCGCAGCGCCGGATCGCGGCGCCGTCCTGCGCGTGGACGCTCGAATGGATGGAGCGGGTGTTGATGATGTAGCTGACGTAGCCGCTGCGGATGGAATCGAGGATCTCGTGGCTGCCGTCGCTGATCTTGCCGCGCACGCGCGTGCGGATGCCGAAGGACTTGAGGTAGGCAGCCGTGCCGGCGGTCGCCTCGATGTTAAAGCCCATCTCATAGAACCGGCGCACGAGCGGCAGGCCCTCGGGCTTGTCCTCATCGGCCAGCGTCACGAACACGGTACCGTAGTTCTGCACGTTCATGCCGGAGGCCTGCAGCGCCTTGTACATGGCGCGCGAGAGCTTCTTGTCGTAGCCGATGGCCTCGCCCGTGGACTTCATCTCCGGGGAGAGGTAGGCGTCCAGCCCGTGGAGCTTGGCGAAGGAGAACACCGGCGCCTTGACATAGCAGCGCTCTTTTTCCGGCGGATACAGGTCGAAGATGCCCTGCTCCTTGAGGCTCGTGCCGAGGATGACGTTCGTGGCGATGTCCGCGAGCTGATAGCCCGTAGCCTTCGACAAAAACGGCACCGTGCGCGACGAGCGGGGATTGACCTCGATGATGTAGACATGGTCGCTCTTATCGACGATGAACTGGATGTTATACAGTCCGACGATGCCGATGCCAAGACCGAGCTTCTTGGCATAGGTCAGGATCGTGCCCTTGACCTTGTCGGAGATGGAAAACGGCGGGTAGACGCTGATGGAGTCGCCGGAGTGAACACCGGTGCGCTCGACCAGCTCCATGATGCCGGGCACGAACACGTCTCTGCCGTCGCAGATGGCGTCGACCTCGACCTCGCGGCCGGAGATGTACTTATCGACCAGCACGGGCTTGCCCTCGCCGGTGCGCACGGCATTCTGCAGATAGTGGCGCAGCATCTCGTCGTCGGCCACGATCTCCATGGCACGGCCGCCCAGCACGAACGACGGGCGCACCAGCACCGGATAGCCCACCGCGTGCGCAGCCTTGAGGCCGTCGTCCAGGTTCGTCACCGCCGCGCCCATCGGCTGCGGGATGTTCAGCTCGAGCAGCAGCTTTTCAAAGCAGTCGCGGTTTTCCGCGCGCTCGATCGCGGCGCAGTCCGTGCCGATGATCTGCACGCCGCGCGTCATGAGCGGCTGCGCCAGATTGATGGCCGTCTGGCCGCCGAGACTGGCGATCACCTGATTGGCCTGCTCCTCGTGCAGGATGTTCATGACGTCCTCAGGCGTGAGGGGCTCGAAATACAGCTTATCGGCGGTCGTGTAATCGGTGGAGACCGTCTCGGGGTTGTTGTTGATGATGATGGCCTCGTAGCCCGCGCGCCGGATGGTCTGCACCGCGTGGACGGTGGAGTAGTCAAACTCCACGCCCTGACCGATGCGGATCGGACCCGCGCCGAGCACGACGACCTTCTGCTTGTCCGAGCGGCGCGCCTCGCTCTTTGCGCCGGGGGCATAGGTGGAGTAGAAATAGGGGATGTAAGCGCCGGTGTGGCTGGTGTCCACCATCTTGTAGGCGGGGTAGAGCCCCAGCTGCACGCGCTGGGCATACACATCCTCCTCGCGCACGCCCCAGAGCCGCGCGATGTAGGGGTCGCAGAAGCCCATCTGCTTGGCCTGCTTGAGCGTCTCTCCGTCGCCCTTGTGCGTGCAGAGCGTCTGCTCCATGTTCACGATGGTGCGGATGGTCTCGAGGAAGAACGGCGTGATCATCGTCAGCGCAGCGACCTCGTCCACACTCGCGCCCAGACGCAGCAGCTGCGCGACGGCAAAGAGACCGTCGTCACGGAACTGGCGCAGGTACTCGGTCAGCTCCGCCTTGGTCATGTTCTGGAACTTCGGCAGCCAGAGGTGCTGCGCGCCGATCTCCAGTGAGCGGACGGACTTGAGCAGGCACTCCTCGAGCGTGCTGCCGATGCCCATGACCTCGCCCGTGGCCTTCATCTGCGTACCGAGCGTGTTGGCGGCGGTCGAGAACTTATCGAACGGGAAGCGCGGCAGCTTTGCGACCACGTAGTCCAGCGACGGCTCGAACGCGGCCGTCGTGTTGGCGACGGCGATCTCGTCAAGGTTCATGCCGACGGCGACCTTGGCCGTGACGCGCGCGATGGGATAGCCGCTGGCCTTGCTCGCCAGCGCCGACGAGCGGGAGACGCGGGGGTTGATCTCGATGAGGAAGTACTCCGAGGTCTTGGGGTTGAGCGCAAACTGCACGTTGCAGCCGCCCTGGATCTTCAGCGCGCGGATGATCTTGATCGCGCTGTCGTTGAGCATCTTCATGTCATGGTCGCTGAGCGTCATGATCGGCGCGACAACGGCGGAGTCTCCGGTGTGCACGCCCACGGGGTCGATGTTCTCCATGCCGCAGATGGTGATGGCGCGGTCGGACGCATCGCGCATGACCTCAAACTCGATCTCCTTATAGCCCTTGACGCTTTTTTCGATCAGCACCTGATGGATGGGCGAGAGCTTGAACGCCTGCATACCCAGCTCGACGAGCTGCGCCTCGTCGTCGGCAAAGCCGCCGCCCGTGCCGCCGAGCGTGAACGCCGGGCGCAGCACGACCGGATAGCCGATGGCCGCGGCCGCGGCCTTGGCCTCCTCGAGGCCGTAGGTGATCTGCGACGGGATGACCGGCTCGCCGATGCTCTGGCAGAGCTCCTTGAACTGCTCGCGATCCTCGGCGCGGCGGATGCTGTCGCTGTCCGTGCCGAGAAGCTCGACCTGACACTCCTTGAGCACGCCCTTCTGCTCGAGCTGCATCGCCAGATTCAGACCGGTCTGGCCGCCGATGCCCGGGACGATCGCATCCGGACGCTCCTTGCGCAGGATACGCGCCACATACTCCAGCGTCAGCGGCTCCATGTACACCTTGTCCGCGACGGAGGTATCCGTCATGATCGTGGCGGGGTTGGAGTTGACGAGAATGACCTCGTACCCCTCCTCCTTGAGCGACAGGCACGCCTGTGTGCCGGCATAGTCAAACTCAGCGGCCTGACCGATGACGATCGGGCCGGAGCCGATGATCATAATTTTCTTCAGATCCGTTCTCTTGGGCATGTGATTTCCTCCTCAGTACGTAAAAAGTCCTGTATGTCATATATTTAATATGTAAATGAAGGGCGCTCAGTCCTGCGCGTCCTGCCAGACGACAGCGCCGCCGCAAACGTTGCGCACGCACCGCCCGTAGACCGTCTGTCCGGCGAAGGGCGTGCTTTTTCCCATGGAGCAAAACTGCGCCGGGTCGATGCGGTACTCCGTGTTCAGGTCCCAGACGGCATAATCGTCCGCGCACAGCGGGAAGCCGAAGCGCTTTCTGGGGTTGACCGCCATGAGTTCCACGAGCTTGTCGAGCGTCAGCACGCCGGTGCGCACTAGGTGTGTGTAGAGAATGGGGAACGCCGTCTCGAGACCGACAATGCCCATGGCGCTCCCGGCGAGGCCCCTGGCCTTTTCCTGCGCGCTGTGCGGCGCGTGGTCGGTCGCGATCATGTCCACCGTGCCGTCGAGGATGCCCTCGAGCAGCGCGTCCCGGTCTGCCTGCGTGCGCAGGGGCGGGTTCATCTTGAAGCTGCCGTCCTCGCGCAGGTCGTCCTCGGTCAGCACGAGGTAGTGCGGTGCGGTCTCGCAGGTGACGTCCAGCCCCTGCGCCTTTGCCCGGCGGATGAGCGCCACGCTCTCCTTGGTGGACACGTGGCACATATGATAGGCACAGCCCGTCTCGCGCACCAGCTCGAGATCGCGCTCCAGCTGCCGCCACTCACTCTCGCTGCTGATGCCCTTGTGCCCGTGGGCGCGGGCATACGCGCCGTCGTGGATATAGCCGCCGTGCAGGAGGGTGTTGTCCTCGCAGTGCGCGGCGATAAGCTTGCCGAGACTTGCCGCCTTGCGCATCGCGGCGCGCATCACGTCCGCATCCTGCACGCCGCTGCCGTCGTCGGAAAAGCCGGCGACATAGGGCGCGAGCTGCTCCATGTCCGCAAGCTCCCTGCCGCCGCGGTGCGCGGTGATCGCGCCGTAGGGCGTCACATCGATGACCGCATCCGTGCGGATGCGCTCCAGCTGGGGGGCAAGCGTCTGCAAACTATCCGGCGCCGGATCCAGATTGGGCATGGCACACACGCGGCTGTATCCGCCGTGCGCCGCAGCAAGCGTGCCGGACGAAATGGTCTCCTTATAAGAAAAACCCGGCTCACGAAGATGTACATGCACATCTACGAAACCAGGTAATACCACGAAAGAAGAAATATCAAGTTCGTCACCGGCAATGCTGCCGCTGCCAAGAAAAACAGAATCACGGTTGCCGGAAAAAGGATCCCGCCCAAATGCCTGCATATTCTCTGCGGCCGCAACCATTTTCCTCGCCTCATTTCTGCCGAATCGCAAATTTTTGATATGATATCACATAATCGCCCGGTCTGTCAACAAATCCGGCGGCTTTGCGCGCCGTCTTTTTGCACGAAAAATTCCGTCATTTCCCGTCCCGCGTTGACACGCATCTCTGCGCCAAGAACCGGATACAGACAAGCTCAGCGGCGCGCCCGTCATGAAGCGTTTTGTCAAGTGCTTTTTTGAGTTATTGACGCAAATTATCGTGAAAGTGCGAAAGTGCAAAGTGCAAAGGGTCTGCGTTTTGCACTTTCAGCTTGCGGGTTCGGGTGGCTGCTTCTTCTTGATGAAGTTGTACCATTGACCGCCGACACGCCTTGCGCCTAAAATGCCGCCCATGTTGCGCTTGGCGTTCTGTACCGTCCTCTCGGATATTCCGGCTTCGGCTGCGGCTTTTACAATGTCCTCGCTGGCAAGCTCTTTCCCGTCTGCAAGCAGGTCAAGTATCAGCCTTTCGGCTTGCTCGGTTTTGGTGGCGTTGTTGCCGCCCGCGCCGGACAGCAGCTCGTCGGCGGTGATGTCGTATTCGCCTATCCACGAAAAGCCCGTTTCCGGGTCAAGGCAAAAGGCAACGGGCTTGCCCTCCGGCGCAAGGGAAGATTTGTCATGGACGATAACGCGCACATTCGGTTCTCGCTTCACGCGCCCGATCAGCAGGACGCTCCTTGCTGCGGCGCGGAAGTCGATAGAACCTAAGCCCCGGTATGCGCTCTGCCCTCCGGCAGCTTTGTTGAGATGTCCGATAAGGATAACGGCGCACCCGGTACGCTCGGCAACATCGGCAAGGCGGCGGAACATGGGGCGCACTTCGTTTGCCCGGTTCATGTCGGTTTTTTCGCCCATGTACGCCTGTATGGGGTCAAGGATAATCAGCCGCGCCCCGTTCTGCGTGATTGCCTTTTCTATGCGCTCATCGGAGAGGGTAAGCTCCCGCTTGGCTTCATCAATCACAAGCACGCGGTCAAGGTCGGCTTCGGCTTCTATCAAGCGGGGCTTGACGGTATCGCCCAGCCCGTCCTCGGCGGTCTGGTAAATCACTTGGAATGGCGGCAAGGGCTTCATTCCCGGCAGCGTTCCCCCGGTGGTGCAGGCGGCGGCAAGGCGTAGGGCAAAGGTGGTCTTGCCCTCGCCGGGATTGCCTTGCACAATGGTTACTTTCCCAAAGGGGATATACGGCTCCCATAGCCATTCAACGGTCTGTGTGTCAACCTCGCTCATGC
>ERZ773193.3029-NODE-3029-length-16204-cov-8.089232_pt1 | contig 16204 bp, 12 predicted proteins | sample MGYA00511110_ERZ773193 | MGnify/ENA primary metagenome ERZ773193 (study PRJEB29015, sample SAMEA2737784) | human gut metagenome | biome: human gut; feature: human-associated habitat; material: faeces | place: China | collected 2012 ...
ATAGGAATGAAAGAGAGAATTAACCGGCTGGCGAAGGGAATCATCGATTCGGAACAGCCGAAGATGACCTGGTCGCCTGAAAAGATAGACGAGACGCTGCGGATGAATACCCTGATGCAGAGAAATTTATGGATCGGGAGCGAAAATGGATTAAGTGTGAAGGGATTTGTGTATTCCTCGAACCTGCGGGTGCGGATTCCAGGGGATAACAATTCGTTTGGCGGACTCCGGTGCCGGATCGTATATGAAGTGGACACCTCGTTCCTGACGGCAGGCGACACGATCACGGGTTCTTTTTATCTGGTGACAAACTGCGGGGAAGAGGAGATTCCGTATGAGTTTCACGTCGAGGTGGCAGACGCCGGGAAGACTTTAGGTGATCTGAAAACGGCGGAAGATTTTCTGCACGTCGCGGAAAATGATATGGAGACGGCGCTCCGGCTTTTGGAGTACCCGGATTTTGTGGAAGTGCCGTTTATGCAGGATCTGCATGTGCGGGCACTCTATGACGGCCTGAAGGGGCACGGCAGCCGTGCAAATTTTATGGAAGAATTTCTGGTTGGACTGGGCGTGAAAAAGCCGGTCGGTCTGACGATTCCGGGCAGGGCGCGCGTATATGCCGAGCTGGCTGAGAATGCCGAGGACACGATCGAGATCCGGATGGATAACTGGGGCAGTGTGTACCTGGAGGTGACGGCAGACGGCGAGTTCCTCCATTTGCCAAAGAAGAGTGCGACGCAGGCGGATTTTGAAGATGGTCTGCTCCGTCTTCCGGTACGGATTCTGGCGGAACGGCTGCATGCCGGAAAGAATTTCGGTGCCGTCCTGATTCACACTGCCAGAGAAACAGTGCGGATCCCGATCGAGGCATCGGCTGCCGATGCGGGCGGATGCGACCGGGCACATATGTCATTCCAGAAAGAGCTTGGAAATTATCTGACTGCCCGTCTGGCGTATGAAAATGGGATCGGCGGCACGGAGGCGGTTCACCAGATGCAGCGGGAGCTGGATCTGATGAAAATGACGCACTATGACGCGGGACTGCGGCTTTTGCAGGCGGAATTATACCTTTTGACTGATCGGCGTGAGAAAGCGCAGACGATTTTAAAGGAGCTGCAGGATTCAGCGGCGGAAGGAGCTGCGGTGCATGAAGTGCGGTTGTAGGACTCCTTTCATACATAACCGTGACATTGCCTGTTTCCTATGACATTAAAAAGAACGCCATTTTCTGACATGTATTGGTCCGGAAATGACGTTCTTTTTGTTTCTATTTTAAAGGTCTATTTTTAGTCCCGTATTCCCGCCCGATACTTCGCCAGCAGCTTATTGATACGTCCAGTCGGATTTAACAGCTCGCTTAAGGAGGCATCGTGGTTCAGGTTATCGATGATGAGCGCGATGTATTTGCTCATATCGACGCTGATATAGTACGGTCTGGAGAGAAGCTCCGGTGTCTGGTATACCAGGTTGGTGGTCAGGACGCGGTCGATCAGACCGTTCTCATAGTACTCGTCAAACTTCTGCAGTCCGTTGGTAAACAGACCGAAGGTCGCGCATACGAATACCTTTCTCGCCTTGCGGCTCTTTAATTCCTTCGCTACATCTAACATGCTCTCGCCGGAGGAGATCATATCATCGATGATCAGGACATCCTTGCCCTCTACGCTGGATCCCAAGAACTCATGGGCAACGATCGGGTTGCGTCCGTTGACGATCCTGGTGTAATCGCGGCGTTTGTAGAACATACCCATGTCGAGTCCCAGCACGTTGGAGAAGAAGACAGCGCGGGACATACCGCCCTCATCCGGGCTGATGACCATCATGTGATCGCTGTCGATCTCCAGCTCTTTCTCATTTTTCAGCAGATATTTGATAAACTGGTAAATCGGCTGAACGGTCTCAAAACCCTTGAGCGGAATCGCGTTTTGGACACGCGGATCGTGTGCGTCAAAGGTAATGATATTCTCAACGCCCATATCTACCAGTTCTTCCAGTGCCAGCGCGCAGTCTAAGGACTCACGGCCGGAGCGCTTATGCTGGCGGCTCTCATACAGGAACGGCATGATTACGTTGATACGGCGTGCCTTTCCGCCTGCTGCCGCAATGACACGTTTCAGATCCTGATAATGATCATCCGGGGACATATGGTTTACCATGCCGCACAGAGAATATGTCTGGCTGTAGTTGCAGACATCCACGATCAGATACAGATCATCGCCGCGCACCGACGCCTTGATCTCGCCCTTTGCCTCGCCGGAACCAAATCTCGGTGTGTTTGCCCCGATGATGTAGGAGTCTCTCTGATAACCTGAAAATGCGATCGACGTCTTGTGCTCGCTTTCGCGCTCATTTCTCCAGTCCACCAGATATTTGTCTACCTTGCCTACCAGTTCCTCACATCCCTTTAATGGAATCAGTCCCAGCGGACCTACCGGTATCGTCTCAATGATTTTCTCTTCGTACAGCATTTTCCATTTTCCTCCAGCCTGTTTACTCTCTGTTAATTCGCTTTTTTTGCATATGTTAGCGCATTCTAACGTCTCTTTTATATCATTATGTCCCTTATAAGTCAACCCATTACCGGTTTTCCAGCTTTTTTCGTATCCGGATATCCTCGCCGTAGAGCGGAATGATCTGATACTGGCTTATGATCCGTGACATGACGCGGTCGGTAAACTCGTCGCGCATCTCATTGACCGGCAGATTGGTGGAAATGATCGTGCCTTTCTTCCGGTTTAAGCGCTCGTTGACCACATAGAAGAGCTGGGAAGTCGTAAACGTATTCACCAGCTCCGTCCCCAGATCGTCGATGATCAGCAGATCACACTCAAAGATGTATTCACTCATATTGCGGGCATCCACATCTTTTTTATCGAAGGTATTCTGAGCCAGCGTATTGAACAACTGCGGAGCAGAAAAATAGATCACTGAAAATTCACGGTTGATGATCTCTTTGGCAATACAGGTGGAAAGATAAGTCTTTCCGACACCTACATCCCCATAAAGGAAGAGATTGTGAAATTCCGTTCCAAAGCTGTCAACAAAATGACGACAGATCTCTAAAGTATTTTCCATCGCCTCCCGGGCAGAACGTCCGGTTTTTTTATCGTAATGTGAACGAGAGTAATAGTCAAGCCTGAAATTTGAAAAATCTGCATCTTCAGGGATTTTTTTTATGTTCGACTGCTCATAAAGCAGTTCTATGATGGCTTTTTTAAAGCAATGACATTTTTCATTACCGATATAACCGGTATCCTTGCAGTCGGGACATTCATAAACCGGTTCAAGGTAATTTTCCGGATAGCCGGCAGATGTCAGAAGCTTTTTTTTACTTGCACGAAGAAGGGCAAGTTCTTCTTTCAGGGAAGAAAGGGCAGTGGGATCTCCGTTGAGGAGCTTCTTTCCGTACTGGACAGAAAGAATGGAAATAGAGTCATCCAGTGACTTGAACTCAGGAAGCTTTGTATAGACTTCCTCATAGCGTGCAGTCTGGATGTCGTGGCTCTTCAACTGTCTTTTTTCATATTCACGCATGATGGCATGATACTGTGCATTTCTTAATCCCATGGGATGTCTCCTTTTAAATTGCTTTTGGTTCCTGGTACCGGGTTGAAGGTTTCAAAACCAGGTGGTATTTCCAATCTTTAATTACTTTTCAGCAACTGGGCTTCTAAAGAGTCCATATCATAACTCCGGCGTTCAAAGTTATTCAGGTTCTTTGTATTTGGCTGCCTTGGGGCAGCAGCTCTGCGGCTGCTGCGTTCCTTCTGATACTGCTCGTCCAAAGCGGCAATATCCTGAAGATGGCGGACACCCTGCTCATACCAGCGGGTCAGGATACGGTCTGCATATTCAAAACTTGGCTGATGCGTTGCAGAAATCGTCCGGCGGCAGGCCTCCTGGATGATGTCGGCTTCAAAGCAGTACTGCTCTGCCCATTTATTAATGAAAGCAAGCTCAGAAGTTGCCGGTCCGCGGTTCTTGATTCCGAAGGCATTCAGGACAGTATAGCAGTTGCGGTTATAAACGGCAGACTGTTCCTTTGCCTGTGAGACCGTGCTGATCCCGTCCTTTGCCCATGCAATGGCAACCTTCTGTATATAGTGCATACTTTTATGCCCGCTTTCCACGCACGTCTCAAGCAGATATTCAATCAGGGAAGAGGACATATGAAGTTCATTGTAAAAATATGTAATCATATCGACATCCGTATGCGAAAGCGTCTTTCCGAGGTATTGCTCTGCAATAAAGAACAGAGATTTTAATTCTTTCTGTGAACGGAACGCATCCATGGCGATCGGTTCAGAGGAAGTACCGGAGAAAGAAGAATCCGGGGAAGACTCGAAAGTTCCGGAAGATTCATCAGGTACTGTTCCGAAAACGTTCATAACAGAAGCAGGCTCTTCCATACTGTCTGTCAGTTCCTGTGAAGAGGAACCCGGAGAAAACGCTGATGCATCTTCTGTATCAGAGGACAAAAGCTCGATTCCTGAAATACTTCCATCCGCATCTTTCGTGAGACGGAGCAGTCCGGTGGACTCCCAGTAACGGAAAGCACGAAGGACGTCATTCTCCGTATTGTTCAGGCAGTCAGCGATCATGGAAACCGTCAGGACAGAACCCGGCTCGTTCAGATAACGAAGAAGCAGCAAATATACTTTTACAAATTCCCCGTTGGCACTGACCATATAATGATCTATAAATTCATTCGGCAAGATGGTTGCATTTGCCTGAAACCGATTCTTTAACTTCAATCTCTTCATGACGTTATCCCACTTTCTATTTTATCTCTTTTGTCAAACTGCTCCGACATCTTATAGGTGTGATTATTATAGCATTTTCCGAAACTGTTAAAAAGGACTTTTAAGTGGGTAAATCCCCCTTTTTTGTAGATAACTATGTGGAAAACCGGGGGAAAACTCGTAGAAAATGTGAATATCTCTGATCAAAAGTCAGTGTGGCAGGTGCAAAATGCGGACATTTCCGGTTGAAAGCCAGTGGGACAAGCAAAACCCGGCAGAAGCTACAGTCCGAAGATCCTGTACTCTGCCGGGGAATATCCGCCTGGGCGGGATTATTTTAAGATGTCTTCACCAATCTTCACTACATCTCCGGCACCCATGGTGATCAGCAGATCACCGGACTTGCAGTTCTCTTTCAGAAATGCCTCGATCTCTGCAAAGCTTGGATAGTAGTGTGTGTCCGTTCCGAGTTTTGCGGCTTCTTTGGCAAGGTCGGAAGAGGAAATACCAAGGGTATCCGTCTCACGGGCAGCATAGATATCTGCGAGGACCAGATGGTCGGTATGAGAGAGGGCTTCTGCAAATTCATGGAAGAAAGCCTTGGTACGAGTGTAAGTATGCGGCTGGAATACGCACCATATTTCATTGTGTGGATAATGCTGTGCAGCCTTGAGGGTAGCAGCAATCTCCGTCGGATGATGTGCATAATCGTCCACAACGGTCACACCGTTAAAAGTTCCCTTGTATTCAAATCTGCGGTCTGTTCCGCTGAAGGATAAAAGTCCTTTTCTGATCGTATCCATCGGAATACCGAGCAGCTCTGCTGTTGCAATGGCAGCCAGGGCATTGGATACATTATGGTCACCGGTCACGGAAAGCTGAACGCGTCCACAGGAAGTATTGTGCTTTAATAACTCAAAGGAAACAAATCCTTTTTCATCATACTGGATCTCAGTTGCACTGTAATCAAATTCTGCAGAAGAACCGTAAGTGATAACATTGCAGTCCAGTCCTTCATAGATCTCCTGGTAATCCTTGATGTCTCCGTTGATGATCAGAGTTCCATCAGAAGGAAGTAAGGCACTGAACTGGTGGAACGAATGACGGATATCCTCCAGATCCTTGAAGAAATCAAGATGATCCTCTTCAATATTAAGGATGACACTGATCTTCGGATAAAAATGAAGGAAACTGTTCGTATATTCGCAGGCTTCTGTGATAAAATTCCCGGACTTTCCTACCCGGATATTTCCACCGATCGTCTTCAGGATGCCGCCTACAGAAATGGTCGGGTCCATATCTGCTGCAAGAAGTACCTCGGAGATCATGGAAGTAGTTGTGGTCTTTCCGTGAGTACCGGATACGGCAATCGGAGTATCATAATTTTTCATAAGCTGCCCTAAAAGCTCCGCACGGGTCAGCATCGGAATCTTCTTGCCGACAGCTTCCATCAGTTCCGGGTTACTCTTGTTGATCGCTGCTGTATAAACGACGCAATTAATATCATCTGTAATATTTTCGGCACACTGTCCATAATGAATCACTGCACCTTCAGATTCCAGCTTTTTTGTCAGAGGTGATTCTTTTGCATCGGATCCTGATACAGTGAAGCCTTCTTCAAGAAGAATCTCTGCCAGTCCGCTCATGCTGATACCGCCAATGCCGATAAAATGAATGTGGATCGGTTTTTGAAAATTGATCTTATACATAGATATTCCCTTCTTTTCATAAACTTAGTAGTATAAAAAATTCTGCAAAAGCACTCAGAACAGATGGTACTTTTGCGGATTCAGGCAAAAAAATGCCTTTTTTAGTCATAAAATAGCGTTGTCTTCTATATTATACTATATATACAAAAAAATTAAAGGAGATATTTTTGGTGGAAATTGATAAAAAAAGAAAAAAAGAAAGAAAAAAATTGTAAAAAATGTTTGCGTAGCAAGAAATTATGCTATAATAGGTATAACTTACTAGAAATGAGGTGACAGAATGTATAAGAAAGAAATGATTGCCATGTTGCTTGCGGGAGGACAGGGCAGTCGGCTTGGTGTACTTACGTCGAAGGTCGCAAAACCTGCTGTAGCTTTTGGCGGAAAGTACCGTATTATTGATTTCCCGTTGAGTAACTGCATTAATTCGGGAATTGACACTGTCGGAGTACTGACCCAGTACCAGCCCCTGCGTCTGAATACGCATATCGGGATCGGAATCCCGTGGGATCTGGACCGGAATGTAGGAGGAGTATCCATTCTCCCACCGTATGAGAAGAGTTCCAACAGTGAGTGGTATACAGGAACAGCGAATGCAATTTATCAGAATCTGAACTATATGGAGACTTATAATCCGGATTATGTACTGATCTTATCAGGTGACCATATTTATAAGATGGATTATGAAGTGATGCTGGATTTCCACAAGGCAAATCATGCAGATGTAACGATTGCAGCCATGCCGGTACCAATCGAAGAGGCAAGCCGTTTCGGAATCGTGGTGACGGATAAAGAGAACCGGATCAAAGAGTTTGAGGAAAAGCCGGAGAAGCCCAGCAGTAATCTTGCATCCATGGGAATCTACATATTCAGTTGGCCGGTTTTACGGGATGCACTGATCAAGCTGAAGGATCAGCCAAACTGCGATTTCGGAAAGCACGTGATTCCGTATTGCCACAGCAAGGGGGACAGGCTTTTTGCATATGAGTATAACGGCTATTGGAAAGATGTGGGAACCTTAAGTTCTTACTGGGAAGCAAATATGGAACTGATCGATATCATTCCGGAGTTTAATCTTTATGAAGAATACTGGAAAATCTATACGAACAGTGCGAACCTGCCGCCACAGTATATTTCAGAACAGGGGGTAGTGGACAAGTGTCTGATTGGTAATGGTTCTGAAATCTATGGTGAAATACACAGTTGTGTGGTCGGAGGAAGTGTGACTGTTGGAAAGGGAACGGTGATCCGGGATTCGATCATCATGCAGGGTGTTACGATCGGTGAAAACTGCGTGATCGATAAAGCAATCATAGCAGAGGATACGGTGATCGGAGACGAAGTTTCCATTGGAATCGGCAGTGAAGCACCGAATAAACTGAAGCCGAATATTTACAGTGGCGGACTGGCAACGATCGGTGAGAAATCCGTGATACCATCCGGTGTGCAGATCGGAAAAAATACAGCCATCAGCGGTGTTACATCAGCGGAGGATTATGTTGGCGGAGTACTTGAGAGCGGAGAGACATTGATAAAGGCAGGTGAAAGAGTATGAGAGCAGTAGGAATTATTCTGGCAGGCGGGAATAGCAGGAAGATGCGGGAACTGACTTCCAAGCGTGCGGCAGCCGCCATGCCGATTGCAGGCAGTTATCGTGCCATTGATTTTACGCTGAGCAATATGACAAATTCTCATATTCAGAAAGTTGCAGTGCTTACTCAGTATAATGCAAGATCCCTGAATGAACATCTCAATTCTTCCAAGTGGTGGGATTTTGGCAGAAAGCAGGGAGGCCTGTATGTATTTACGCCAACGATCACGGACGATAATGGATACTGGTACCGCGGAACGGCAGACGCGATTTATCAGAATCTTGATTTCCTCAGGAAATGTCATGAGCCATACGTGATCATCACTTCAGGGGATGCAGTCTATAAGATGGATTATAATAAAGTCCTGGAATATCATATTGCAAAGAAAGCGGATATTACAGTGGTCTGCAAAGAACTTGCACCGGATGAGGATGCGACCCGGTTCGGAACCGTAAAGATGAATGAGTCCTGCAGGATCGAAGAATTTGAGGAAAAACCGGTAGTTGCAAGATCACAGACTGTTTCAACCGGGATTTATGTGATTCGCAGAAGACTGCTGATCGATCTGGTAGAGCAGTGTGCAGAAGAGGAACGGCATGATTTTGTAACAGATATCCTGATTCGTTACAGGAATGTAAAGAAGATTTATGGTTATAAAATGGGAACTTACTGGAGTAATATCTCAACAGTAGATGCTTATTATAAGACGAATATGGACTTCCTGAAGCCAGAGGTAAGAAAGTATTTCTTCAAGGAATTACCGGCAGTTTATTCAAAAGTGAGCGATCAGCCGCCGGCAAAATATAATCCGGGTGCTGTGGTAAAGAACAGCCTGGTCGGAAGTGGAAGTATCATCAACGGCACAGTGGAAAATTCCGTGATATTTAAGAAAGTATTTGTGGGAAATAACTGTGTGATCAAAAATTCGATCATTCTCAATGATGTGTATCTTGGGGATAATACCTATATTGAGAACTGCATCGTGGAAAGCAGGGATACGATCCGTGCAAATACAAGGCACGTCGGAGAAAACGGGGTCAAAGTTGTCGTAGAAAAGAATGAGAGATATGCATTATAGTTCAGAAAATGCTTATGAGAAAAGGAGAACGTAACTATGCAGATTACAGATGTACGTGTGCGGAAAGTAGCAAAAGAGGGGAAACTGAAAGCTGTAGTTTCTATTACGATCGATGATGAATTTGTAGTTCACGATATCAAGGTCATCGAAGGTGAAAAGGGCTTGTTCATTGCGATGCCGAGTAAGAAGGCAATGGATGGAGAGTACCGGGATATTGCACACCCGATCAATTCGGGAACAAGGGAAAAAATTCAGTCAACGATTCTCGGAAAATATGAAGAAGCTCTGGAAAAGGAACCTGAAGAGGAAGTGCAAGAGGCATAATGCATAACGGTTGATCAGAAGAACGGAAATAAATGTGGTGTGTAAATGAAGTGAAAGCCGGAGAACAAAAGCAGTCAGGTTCTCCGGCTTTTATCTTTATGTTAATAGAAGTTTAATACGGACTATTTGGAATGAAAATATGGTACTGATTTTAAAGAACTTTCCCCGAGGACAGCGGATATTCTTCCGGAACCGGCAGTATAAATTCCATTTTTTTACCTGTTACAGGATGGCGGAAACTGAGCCGGAATGCACAGAGGAGCAGCTTCGGGGAGGAAGTTCCTGTCAGGTTATATTTCCGGTCACCGATCAACGGATGTCCCATATGTGCCATTTGAACACGGATCTGATGATGCCTGCCGGTATCCAGATGAATTTTAAGCAAGGAACAGGAACTGCCGTCAGCAGTCGTTCCGGCTGCAAGTACCTTATAATGAAGTTTTGCAATTTTTGCCTGTGGTGTATCTTTGGAGCAGATGTGAGAGGTATTTGAGCGTGCATCTTTTACAAGATAATCGGTCAGATCCGCTTCTGCTTCAGAAGGAACTCCCACTGCCACTGCAAGGTAATATTTGCCGAAACCGGAAGTCGTCAACTGTCGGGAAAGCTCTTTGGCGGACCGGGGAGTCTTGGCAAAGACCATCAGTCCCTCTACAGGCTGATCCAGCCGGTGAATCAGGGCGAGATAAGGTGAACGGGATTCTTTCCTGAGATGATTTTTTAAAATACTGACCAGGTCAGGCGTTCCGATTCGGTTCGTCTGTGCAGGAACACCGGAAGGCTTATGGCAGACCAGAATTTCCTGATCTTCAAAAAGAATCCGGGGAATTTTAGATAATGACATAGAAATACGTCCTTTCTTTGTAGTTTCTTGACAATTTTCGTGGCAGCGTCTAAACTGAATTATGATATAAATGAAAGAACAGGTCAAGCCTTTAAGGAGGAAATACCCTATTATGGATTATAAATGGGAACAATTTGGGGATGAAATAAAGCAATCAGTTCAGGATGCAGTGGAACGCGGCGATTTCAGCCGGCTGAATCAGACGGTAAATGACTCTGTGAGCAGAGCGGCAGATGCAATCTCGCGGGGAATGAAAAATGGGGGCTGGTATCGTGATCCAAAAGCCAATGGCGGCCAGAATCCGAATCCCGGAATGGCAGGCAGCAGGAACGGGGCAGATGCCCCATGGAACAGAGGCGGACAGCAGAATGTCAGACCACAGTATCCGGCACAAAGTCAGGTGCGTTATCTGAAAGGAACATCAGAAAAGATCGGAGGCGTCTTCCTTGCGGTGACAGGTGGAGTCTTTGGAACCGTGACACTTGCAGCAACGATCAGCATGCTCGTAATGCTGGCGGTTACCACTGCCGGGGCAGCAACGATTGCCGGTACGCTGATCTGCGTATTTTTCTTTCTGATCTTTGCAGGAATGTTCGGGAAGGGAATCGGGATGGTAAGCCTGGTGAGCCGTTTCAGAAGTTATGTGAAAGTGATCGGTGAACGGGAGTTCTGTGATCTGGGAGAACTGGCAACAAGAACTGGACGGGATTTGAAAAAGATCCTCAAAGATGTGAAAAAAATGATTGGCAAAGGCTGGTTCAGGCAAGGGCATCTGGATGAAAATGAGAAGTGTCTCATCGTCAGTGAGGATGCATGGAATCAGTACCGCAGCACGATGGAAAATATTCACAGGCAGCAGGCAGAAAAAGAAGCGGCCGAAGAAAGGATGAAGCAGGAATATGACAGCCTGACGCCGGAAGTAAAAAAAGTAATCCAGACAGGAGACGAATTTGTAAAGCAGATCCGGGAGGCGAATAAAGCGATCCCCGGTGAAGAGATTTCAGCAAAGATTTCTCATATGGAAATGCTGGTGGATAAGATTTTTGACCGTGTAGAGCAGAATCCGGCATCAGTGGGAGATATCAGAAAGCTGATGGAGTATTATCTTCCGACTACGATCAAATTACTCCAGGCATATCAGGATCTGGATGCACAGCCGGTGCAGGGGGAAAATATCATTTCTTCTAAAAAGGAGATTGAGAAGACGCTGGATACTCTGAACATGGCATTTGAAAAATTACTGGATGATTTATTTCAGGAAACTGCATGGGATGTATCTACGGATATTTCCGTACTGCATACCATGCTGGCACAAGAAGGACTGACAGAGGATGGTCTGAAAAAATAAAGAGCAGATGGAGGACGAAAAGATGAGTGATGAGTTTAAGGATGTGAGCACAGTTCCAACTCTGACGCTGGAGCCGTTCCAGCCGGAAGCGGAAAAGCAGGCTGTTGTAAAGACAGAGGAACCGCCGATGGATGAGACGATCCTGACCGAAGAAGAACGGAAGATGGTGGATGAATTTGCAAAGCAGATCGATCTGACCAATTCGGGTCTGGTACTTCAATATGGAGCTGGTACGCAGAAGAAGATGGCAGATTTCTCAGAGTCAGCACTGGAAAATGTAAAATCAAAAGATCTCGGTGAGGTGGGAGAACTTTTATCCGGTGTTGTAAAAGAACTGAAATCCTTTGATGAAGAGGAAGAAAAAGGGTTCTTTGGAATCTTTAAAAAAGCTTCCAACAAGATCGAATCCATGAAGGTGAAATATGCCAAGGCAGAGACGAATGTCAACGAGATCGTGAAAGTACTTGAATCCCATCAGGTGCAGATGCTGAAGGATGTTGCTCTGCTGGATAAGATGTATGAACTGAATCTGACCTATTTTAAAGAATTATCCATGTATATCCTGGCCGGAAAGAAGAAACTGGAAGAGGCGAGAAGTACCCAACTGGCAGAACTGATGGCGAAGGCAGAGCGGACCGGACTGCCCGAAGATGCCCAGGCTGCAAAAGATTTTGACGCAATGTGCAATCGCTTTGAAAAGAAACTGCATGACCTTGAGCTGACCCGTATGATCTCGATTCAGACAGCACCGCAGATCCGTCTTGTTCAGAATAATGATACACTGATGGTTGAAAAGATTCAGTCTACGATTGTAAATACGATTCCGCTCTGGAAGAGTCAGATGGTGCTTGCTCTTGGAGTGGAACATTCCACGCAGGCAGCCGCAGCACAGCGTCAGGTGACGGATATGACGAACGAACTGCTCAGGAAGAACGCAGAGAAACTGAAAATAGCAACCACAGAAACGGCGAAAGAATCAGAACGTGGTATTGTTGATATTGAGACACTGAAGGCAACAAATGAAACTCTGATCTCTACTTTGGATGAAGTGATGGCAATCCAGAAAGAGGGAAGAGAGAAACGTCAGGCAGCAGAGGCTGAACTGAAAGTGATGGAGCAGGATCTGAAGACAAAGCTGCTTGAGATCCACAGTTGATGACGGAACATTGGAGACACGCTTCGGATCCGCAGTTGGCAGGATCAGCAATTTCATGATGGAAAAGATAAGATTCTTGACACGTTCGGATTTATCAGTTAGAATCATCAATGACAGAAAGCGAAGAACGGGATTAGTAGATAGAATGAGTGCTTCAGAGAGGAGACGGTTGGTGTGAGTCTCCGCAGGAATCTATAGAACCGGCCCGGGAGCTGCTGTATGAAAATACAGCGTAGAGCCTGCGTTAAAGGCGAAGTGAGTGGATGATGTATGACAGATACATTATTAATTAGGGTGGTACCGCCGAGACATTCGGTCCCTATCGTGGGGCTGCGTGTCCCGGCGTTTTTCGTTTACGTGAGTAATGAGTAAAAAGGACAGAGAAGGAGAAGTACGATGGCAAAGAAATTAGTACAGAATATCACTGCCAGGGAAGAAGATTTCGCACAGTGGTATACAGATGTAGTGCGTGAGGCAAAATTATGTGATTATTCAGGCGTAAAAGGTTGCATGAATTATCTCCCGAATGGGTATGCATTATGGGAGAATATCCAGAAGGAACTGGATGCACGTTTTAAAGAGACAGGTGTAGAAAATGTATATCTTCCGGTTATGATCCCGGAAAGTCTTCTTCAGAAAGAAAAGGATCATATTGAAGGATTTGCACCGGAAGTTGCATGGGTGACTCATGGAGGAACAGAACCGTTACAGGAAAGATTCTGTATCCGCCCGACATCTGAGACACTGTTCTGCGATGTGTGGAGCAAGACGGTACAGTCTTACCGTGATCTGCCAAAAGTATGGAATCAGTGGTGTTCTGTTTTGCGTTGGGAGAAGACGACAAGACCGTTCCTGCGTTCCAGAGAATTTTTATGGCAGGAAGGACATACGATTCATGCCACATATGAGGAGGCAGAAGAGCGTACAAAGCAGATGTGGAGAGTCTACAGAGACTTCGTACAGGATGTACTTGCAATCCCGGTAGTATCAGGACGCAAGACAGAGAGTGAAAAATTTGCGGGAGCTCAGGATACTTACACGATCGAAGCACTGATGCATGACGGAAAAGCTCTTCAGTCAGGAACCAGCCATTTCTTCGGAAGTGCATTCCCGAACGCATTCGGTATCCAGTATTCAGATAAAAATAATGAACTGCATGAAGTTTACGAGACATCCTGGGGAATGTCCACAAGAGTAATCGGAGCATTGATCATGGTACACGGAGATGACAGCGGTCTTGTGATTCCACCGAGAATTGCACCGGTTCAGACGATGGTGATCCCGATCGCCCAGCATAAGGAAGGCGTACTTGATAAGGCAAATGAACTTCTTGATACATTGAAGGCAGCAGGATACAAAGCGAAGATCGATGATTCAGACAAAGCACCGGGATGGAAGTTCAGCGGACAGGAGATTCTCGGAATCCCGACACGTATTGAGATCGGACCGAAGGATATTGAGAATAACCAGGCGGTTATCGTTCGTCGTGATACAAGAGAAAAGATCGTAGTTTCTCTCGATGAGATTACAACAAAGCTGGCAGAGGTTCTTGAGACGATGCAGAAGGACATGTTTGAGAAAGCAAAGACATTCCTTGAGGCACATATCAATACAGCGACTACCATGGACGAGATGAACGAGAAATTCAATGAAAATCTTGGATTTATCAAGGCAATGTGGTGCGGTGATGAAGCGTGTGAAGAAGAGATCAAAGCACAGACAGGCGGAGCAACTTCCAGATGTATCCCGGAGGAAGAAGAACAGCTTTCCGATGTATGTATCTGCTGTGGCAAGCCTGCAAAGCACATGGTATACTGGGGCAAAGCATATTAAAATAAAATCGCTTGAGGCAGAAAAGAGTGGAAATTATTTCTGCCGGAAAAGGATTGTCAGAAGGACATGCCGGAAAGTGGATTTTGCTCAGGAAAATAACAGAGGACATTTTTTGAAGAGAAGAGAGTGTACTCTGTTATTTTTTATGCCAAAAATGCGAAAAAGCCTTGACTTTCGGCGATAAACGTAATAAACTGAACGAGCGTGCGAAAAAAGGCAATGTTCTTTTGATGCACAAAAAAGGATAATGATTTGATTATCCGCAGCCCCTTGAGGCATAAGCCCAAGGTAACGAATAATTCATAGGAGGTGAAAAGAATGCCAACATTTAACCAGTTAGTTAGAAAAGGACGTCAGACTTCTGAGAAGAAATCTACAGCACCGGCACTTCAGAAAGGATATAACTCACTGAAGAAGCGTGCAACTAATGTATCTGCACCACAGAAGAGAGGTGTGTGTACAGCAGTTAAGACAGCTACACCTAAGAAGCCTAACTCAGCTCTGAGAAAGATCGCCAGAGTTCGTCTGTCAAACGGAATCGAAGTAACAAGCTACATCCCAGGAGAAGGACACAACCTTCAGGAGCATAGCGTAGTTATGATCCGTGGAGGAAGAGTTAAGGACCTGCCAGGTACAAGATACCACATCATCCGTGGAACACTTGATACAGCAGGTGTTGCTAAGAGAAGACAGGCTCGTTCTAAATACGGTGCTAAGAGACCGAAAGACGCTAAGAAATAAGTCGCGGATCGCAGTATAGTATTTCAGATTAAGTGTAACTAATAGTTAAATCGTATCACAAACAGAACTATGATTAGTCGTAGGTTGCGGATGCTATATAGATTTCGCGGCTGCGAGCACATGGAATGTGATCTCATAGAAAGACACATGTGAGTACCGATGAATTAATCCCGGTGAAACCGGAAAATATGATTAAGGAGGGAAGGACCGTGCCACGTAAAGGACATACTCAGAAGAGAGATGTATTAGCGGATCCAATATACAACAATAAAGTTGTTACCAAACTTATCAACAACATCATGCTGGATGGTAAGAAAGGCGTAGCACAGAAGATTGTATACGGAGCATTTGAAAGAGTAGAAGCTAAGGCTGAGAAGCCGGCTATTGAAGTGTTTGAAGAGGCTATGAACAACATGATGCCAGTTCTTGAAGTTAAAGCAAGACGTATCGGTGGAGCAACATACCAGGTACCGATCGAAGTAAGAGCTGACAGAAGACAGGCACTTGCACTTCGCTGGTTGACTATGTATTCACGTCAGAGAGGCGAGAAGACACAGGAAGAAAGACTGGCAAATGAAATTCTTGATGCAGCTAACAATACAGGTGGAGCTGTAAAGAGAAAAGAAGATATGCACAAGATGGCAGAAGCAAACAAAGCGTTTGCTCACTATCGTTTCTAATTATTTTAGGAGGAAAAAATCTTGGCTGGAAGAGAATATCCATTAGAGAGAACCAGAAATATCGGTATTATGGCTCATATTGATGCTGGTAAGACTACACTGACAGAGCGTATTCTTTACTATACCGGTGTTAACTATAAGATTGGTGATACTCATG
>ERZ773193.3035-NODE-3035-length-16188-cov-4.112254_pt1 | contig 16188 bp, 9 predicted proteins | sample MGYA00511110_ERZ773193 | MGnify/ENA primary metagenome ERZ773193 (study PRJEB29015, sample SAMEA2737784) | human gut metagenome | biome: human gut; feature: human-associated habitat; material: faeces | place: China | collected 2012 ...
GAAGCACAGGCTCGTGCCGATGGCACACCGAACGCAATGGCTTATGAATGTATAAACCAAGTACGTGAACGCGCCGGTTTAGAACCACTACAATCAGGTATGAGCGGTGAAGCTTTTGCTAATGCAGCCTTGAAAGAACACGGTTGGGAAGTAGCTGGCTACTTTGTTGCTTTGGTAACCCGTCGCGATGACCAGATGCGTATGGAATTACTAGAACAGGCATTCAATGAACGTAAAGCCAACACAGCTATCGAAGTAGCTCCTGGCGTTATGCGAAAGGAAAAAGTGGAATTGCCGGCTTCTCTTACCTGGCAAGGTGAAAAATCCATTTATCTGCCATATCCAGCATCCGACACCCAACTGAATCCTAATTTGACTCGATGAATTTACCTTTCAAATTACGGTATTAGTCAAAATGCAACTTGTTGAGAACTGTTCGGGAATAAATCTCGAGCAGTTCTTTATCCCCTCAAAATCATCCTATTATGCATACTTAATAATAAATTAAAGTTGTGACACCATGAATTCTAAATTTCTATCAGCGTTATTGTTATGTGCAACTCCTCTTTTGTCTCAAGAGGTTCACATGAAATCTGTAACAGAGAAAATACCAACCTATCAAATCGGTGCCCCGGAAATCGATCCGATTTTTTTTACTGGTCGTGTTTATCAAGGAGCAGAAGGATATATTTACCCTTATCCCCTTTATGATATCCTAACAGAAAAGAAAATTGAAAAGGATTATAATGTACTCCGGTTGAACAATCAGTACGTAGACATTGCTATTCTTCCAGAGATCGGAGGCCGTATCTTTGCAGCCTCCGACAAAACAAACGATTATCCTTTTTTCTACACCCAAACAGGAATAAAACCGGCCTTGATTGGCATGTTGGGAGCATGGCTTTCAGGTGGTGTCGAGTGGAATATTCCCGATCATCATCGTGCCAGCAGCTATATGCCTATCAATTGGACAATGAAAGAAAATGAAGACGGAAGCAAAACCATCTGGGTAGGAGAGACAGAATTGCGTCATCGACTAAAATGGTCGATAGGTATATCAGTATATCCTAACCGTTCTTGGGTAGAAGCCAAAATCAAAGTGATTAACCCAACCCCGATGATCCAATCGATGTTATATTGGGCTAATGTATCCGTCCATTGTAACGATCAATATCAAGTGATATTTCCACCTGACGTACAATTTGGTGCCGATCATCATAAAGTATACTTCACAAATTGGCCGATCGGAGAAGCGAACCTCGGCAGCGGAAAAAATGCCAATTTATCTTGGTGGAAAAACTTTACGGGAAACTCCCGTTCTATTTTTGCCTGGGGTAGTGAAATGTCTTTCCTCGCGGGCTATGACTATGGAAAAGATGCAGGAACAGTACACGTAGCCAATCGGCATATCGTCCCCGGAAAGAAATTTTTCTTATGGGGGAACAATGCAAACGGCGAAATGTGGAACAAAATACTATCCGACAACGACGGACATTACCTTGAGTTGATGGTAGGCGGTTACTCCGATAACCAACCTGATTACAGTTGGATAAATCCAGGTGAAATCCGTGAATTCAGTCAAATCTGGTATCCGATAAAAGGTATCAAAGGCGTAAAAAATGCAACGAAAGACGCAGCCGTAAACTTTGAACCAACTGAAGGCAACAACTACCGTATAGGTTATTGTACAACTACTTCATACAAAAACGCCCGCGTTGTCGTAAAATATAAAAATCAGATAATACTGGATAAACAGGTCAACATTGATCCAGACAAATATTTTCTTGATCAAATAGCCGTGCCTGATTCCTTAATTCCCTCGATGCTCTACACTGCACTTTACGATGCAAAAGACAACTTGTTAGTCGATTACCGTCCGATCGTACAGGAAGAAAAAAAACTGCCAAAAGTTATCGACGGAACCAAACCTGTCAAAGAATACAAAACAAACGAAGAACTCTATCTGGCAGGTCTTCGCATCGACCAGTTCAACAATGCCCGTCTGGATTATATGGATTTTTACAACGAGGCTCTTTTACGTGACTCAATGGATGCACGTGTAAACATCGAAATAGGAAAACATTATATTCGCCAGGGAAAGTGGGAAAAAGCAGAACAGCACCTATTACGTGCTCAGGCACGCTTGTCCCACGACTATACAACGGTAAAGAATACAGAAGCCCTCTACTATCTGGGGTATTTATATCAAATGACAGGCAAGATCAGTAAGGCAACTGATGCTTATTGGGCTGCAACCTGGACTCCAGACTTCAAACATCGCTCTTTCTATGAGCTAGCCGTCTTGGCTGTCAAAGATAAGGATTACAAACAAGCGATGGACATGATCACCCAATCACTTTACGTTGGAGGACGTGACTTACAAGCACTTACTCTCAAAGCATATATTCTCAGGATGCAAGATAAGAAAGAAGAGGCACAGGAAACGATCCACTATATCCAACAGATTGATCCGCTTGATTACTGGAGTGCAGCCGAAGCTAGCTTATCCGCTTCACAAGGTGCTTCTTTTCTAAAAGCAGGAACGAATCATAACAGCAAAGGAATCATAGCTATACAGGAATTACTGGAAGTTGTGAACAATTACATGACTATCGGAGCAACAGAAGACGCACTTACTTTGCTGAACAGTGCTATTTCTTTAGGTGAACCTTATGCTTCTTATCCTTTGCTTTATTATTACAAGGCATATAATCTACTAAAAAGCAAAAACTCAATCGAATTCCAAACTTGTTTAGATAAAGCAAGATCGTTATCACCATTAAACAATTATCCTTTCCGGATTGAAGAAATAGCTCTTTTCAAAACGCTATTACAAAAAAGACCAGACGATGCGCTCCTTCACTATCATTTGGGTAATTTACTCTATTTTCTCGGACAGAAAGAAAGTGGTCTCGAACATTGGTTACACGCAACAGAAACTGATCCATCTTTTGCTATTGCAGCACGTAATGTAGGCTTCGGATATGGATGCCTAAACGACTTGGAAAAATCCATAAAATATTATGATAGAGCAATCAATGCCAATCCAAATGATCCACTATTATTGACAGAATCGGACAAAATATATGAGCAAGCAAACATCCCGACAGACCAACGACTAAAAAGACTGGAATCCCACTTGAAAACCGTCATGAAACATGACGATGCCGTGATGCGATTGCTTACACTCTATAATGCCGAATCAAAATATGACAAATCAATAAAAATACTGAATACCAGACATTTTCATTTATGGGAAGGAGGCGGACAAGTACACGATATTTACGCCGATTCACATATATTGAAAGGGATGCAATTTCTGAAAAGAAAACAGTACAAAGAAGCGATCCGAGAATTTGACCTTGCCAATCAATATCCGTCCAATTTGGAAGTAGCACCTTCACCCAATGGCGGTTACGAAGCCAAGATCTATTATTTATCCGGCATTGCATACGAAGCAATGAAGCAAACAGATAAAGCTAAGATATGTTTCGAAAAATCTGCTGACACACACTTCAGAAGCCATCTGACAGATTTAAATTACTATAAAATAAAATCTCTCAGGAAACTAAACAGAAATGGAGAAGCAGATGTAGCTCTAAGTGATATGCAAAAAACACTGGAACGTATACTGCGAAATCCAACGGATTCATATGCTAAATTCGGTGAAGCCAACCAAAACGTACAGCAGAGCAATATCTCCTATTATTCCGGCTTGATACATCTCCTACAAAATAATCCGTCAGCAGCAAAAAATGACTTTACTCAAGCTCTTCAGCTCTATCCAGGAAATATTTGGGCTCAATTAATGAATAAAGATATTCATTGAAAAATAAAGCCTAATCTGGATAAAGAAGTGAACTCTAAAAGTTTTATATCTAAGCTTTTAGGATTCACTTCAAACTATTACAGCAAGCAAATATACACTCAAAAGTGTATCAAAATCCCCTTGTTCCCGCGCTTGCCATAATGCGATCCCGCATCAAGCGTGGGAACAAAGGATAGTTTTGATGCACTTTCCTTCTTTTTTCTATCTTTACGGCATACCTAAATAATATAACATGAAGAGCTGGACAATTTTATTAAGTACGTTGTGTTTATTCTCATGCAACCAACAGGAAAATAAATTTGAAAAATATGTAAACCCGCTAATCGGTACGGATATCCGCATCGTACAGGGAAAAGATAAGAACTCGACAGAAGAACGCGGACAAATCATACCGGCGGTCGGTGTTCCGCACGGTATGACCAACTGGGTGGCACAGACACAGGCGACCGAACAGAAATGCCATCCTCCCTATTATTATTTCCAGGACGCGATCCAGGGATTCCGGGCCAGCCACTGGATGAACGGTTCCTGTACACAAGACTACGGAAGTGTCACGATCATGCCGCTCAGCAATAAACTCGAAACAGACCCAGCCAAACGAGCCTCCTCTTTCGACCACGCTCAGGAGACAGCGACTCCCTCCTATTATTCAGTCGATTTGAACGACTATGGCATCCATACCGAACTGACCGGACTCTCCCGTGCCGGCATCATGCAATTCAGCTTCGAACAGGATGGCGACCACTATATCGTGATCGAACCCAATAGCGATGAAGGTATCGCCTTCGTCGAAATCGATCCGGAGAAAAAAGAAATTACCGGTTACAACCCCGTACACCGCATCTACCAAGGATATGGCAAGGAAGCCAGCTTCAGCGGACATTTCGTGATCCAGCTGAATGAAGAGATTGCCGACTATGGCGTTTGGGACAGCACCACGATCACACCCGGACGTAAATCGGCAAAAGGACAAAAACATGCTGTCGGAGCTTGGATAAAGCTGGCTTCCGATAAGCCAGGAAAGACACTGGTCAAGGTAGCCACTTCTTTTACGAGTATCGACAATGCCCGCAAAAACTTGGCCAGCGAAATCCCGGAATGGGATTTCAACGAAGTACGGCAGGCTTCATCCGACACCTGGAACCAGGCATTGGGACAAATCGCAGTAAAAGGGAACAACGAAGAAGAAAAGGTCAAATTCTATTCGGCTCTCTACAATACACATTTCCTGCCCCGCACGTTCAGTGACGTGGACGGCTCCTATCCGAAATTCGATGGTGGCGGACAGATCATGAAGATGGACCACGGAACCTACTATTGCGACTTCTCGCAATGGGATACCTATCGTGCCGTCCACCCTCTGTTTTCTATCCTTACCCCTTCCCGCAACGGAGACATGGCACATTCGCTCGTATTAAAAGGACAGCAGGGCGGCTGGTTGCCCATCTTCCCGTCCTGGAACAGCTACACGGCTGCCATGATCGGTGACCACTGCATCGCCATGATCGGAGACGCCATCGTCAAAGACACTCCGGGTTTTGACTATGAAGAAGCTTACACGCTGATGCGCAAAAACGCTTTCGAGGCCAATCCGGACTCCGGCAGCTATCGCGACGGGAAAGGCCGACGGGCAATGGAGTCTTACCTGAAATACAATTACGTGCCGTTAGAGGATCAAGTAACGGAAGCATTCCACCGTCGTGAACAAGTATCCCGCACACTGGAATATGCCTATGATGATTTTGTCCTTGCACAGGTTGCCAAGAAGTTAGGCAAGACAGACGATTATAAAGCACTCATCAAACGGGCGGAAAACTACCGGAACGTAATCGACCCCGAAACAGGCTATGCCCGTGGACGCCATGCCGACGGAACCTGGATCGAGCCATTCGATCCGTTTGCCTCCACTTCGTTCATCTGTGAAGGGACTCCTTACCACTACCCCTGGTATGCTCCCCAGGACATAGCCGGACTGATCCGGCACATGGGCGGAAAAGAACGTTTCATCAACCGTCTGGACAACTTCTTCGAAGGGAACTATTACTGGCATGGCAACGAGCCGGGACACCACATCGCCTATCTTTTCGCTTATGCCGGTGAACCTTGGAAGACACAAAAATGGGTACATGATATCATCAACCGCGAGTATTTCACGACTCCCGACGGACTATCCGGCAACGACGATGCCGGCCAGATGTCATCCTGGCTGGTCTTCAGCATGGTCGGCTTCTATCCGGTCTGTCCGGGCATGCCCTACTACGTGATCGGCAGCCCGTCATTCGAAGAAAGCGTTATCACACTTGAAAACGGCAAGAAATTCACAATCGAAGCCAAAGGGGCATCGGAAAAGAATATCTACATTCAGTCGGCTACCCTTAACGGTCAGCCATACAACAAGAGCTACATCCTCCACAAAGACATCATGAACGGAGGCATCCTTTCGTTCGTCATGGGAGATAGCCCCAATAAAGAATGGGCTTCTTCCGCCGGATCGCTTCCACCTTCAATGGGGTTATAAAGAACGACGCATAAAAAAATCATTTACATATTCCTGCTCTGCCTCACCGTCCTACCAGACACAGGGCAGGAATTTTCAATATAGAGAAGGAAGCGGTAAAAATCGGAAAGGTAATCTACGTGGAATAAATATAGCTTTTCTTTTAAATTTTATTATATTTACGCGCTAATCGATAGGGTATATGGAATATTCAGCAGATTTAAAGGCCTTCAATCAATTATTCGCAGATTATCAAGGACGGTTCATCCGCTTTGCGAATATATATGTGAGGGATATAGCTGTTGCCGAAGATTTCACCATAGAGGCACTGATGCAATACTGGGAAAACCGGAACACGTTAAAGGCAGATTCCAATGTTCCGGCCTATATACTCACGATCATCAAAAACAAATGTATCAACTACCTGCAACATATACAAGTCAGGGAAGATGCCAGCGAACATCTGAAGAATCATGCCGAATGGGAACTGAACACCCGCATCTCCACCCTCGAAGCCTGCAATCCGGAAGAACTGTTTACAGCCGAAGCACAAGAAATCGTGAACAAGACATTGGCCTCCCTGCCAGAACAGACCCGCCGTATCTTCATCATGAGTCGCTACGAAAACAAACCTTACAAAGAGATCGCAGAAACACTCGGTATGACAACCAAAGGCGTGGAATACCATATCGCCCAGGCTCTGAAAAAGTTACATGTCAATCTGAAAGACTACATACCTCTGTTGGTATTCTTATCCTATATGAACTGATCCGGCCTTTCCGCCCATACACGGCTGTCTGGCTTTACTGAGTACCGAAAACAAAAGAGCGCAGAATCATGCGGACTTATCTTACCAATGATGTCCGCATAACTCAGCGCCCTTCCGTATTTATCTGCGTCTGGTAATATCAATCCCAGTACGTTTCCGCCAAGCGATCATCTCAACAATGTTACCATCCGGATCCAAAACAGCTCCTTCATAATAACCGTCACCAGTAATACGCGGCTCGCCTACGATCTTGTAACCGTCCGAACGGAATTGTTCGATCATGGCATCCACCTTCTCTTTCGATCCGGTAGAAAAGGCAAAATGGGCAAGTCCGATGAAGACATCTGCCGTTTCTTTGGTAATATCGGTCCGCTGCATGATTTCAAGTGAAGCCCCTCCCTCGAAAGTGACGAAATAAGAGGCAAAGCCTTTCTTCGGATTCACATACTTCTCGTTGCTTTTCCCATTGAAATACTTGATATAGAAATCACGCGAACGTTCCAGTTCGTTCGTCCAGATAGCGATATGAGCCAATTGCATATGTTATTCTTATTTACAAATCCGGCAACCGGCACATCTCGCCAGTTCTCCACGAAAACGTTTTTCTACTAATTTATGCAAACGGTCTTTCAAAGCATCCAGACGTACGTAATCGATCACGTCCGCGGTGAAAGCTACGCTTAACAACATGCGTGCCTCGTCACGAGGAATGCCGCGGCTCTGCATATAGAACAAAGCAGTTTCGTCCAACTGTCCGGTGGTCATGCCATGCGAACATTTCACATCGTCGGCATAGATTTCCAACTGAGGTTTGCTGTACATGCGAGCTTCACGGGTCGCACAAAGATTGCGGTTCGTCTGATAGGCCGCAGTCTTCTGTGCATCTTCCTTCACTAAAATACGGCCGCTGAACGCACCGACCGCATGATCGTCCAAAACATTCTTGAACAGTTCGTTGCTAGTACAATAAGGTACGGCATGCGTAATATGGCTATAGGTATCCAGCTGCTGTTCTTTGTCCAGGATCGACATACCGCACAAAGTCGCTTCAGCCTGTTCGCCGTTCAGCTCGATATAATAGTTGTTACGGGTAAGGCCGTTATTCAGCGTGATACCATTCACCAAAACATTACTTCCCGCTTCCTGCTTCACATGCACGGAGGCAAAACGAGTAGTCGACATGCTGCTCTCTTCGAGGTCGTAATAATCGAAGAAGGCACCTTCACCCGCAAAGATCTCAACAACCTGCGTGGCTAAGAACTTAACATCGTCGATGCTATGATCGCACACCAACAGCTTGGCTTCCGAACGAGGCTCCATAATCACCAGGATACGGCGGTTCGCCATCGTGTCTACATCGCTGCGGAAGATATTCACCAACTGGATCGGACGCTCCACTACGACACCTTCCGGCACATAGACCACAAAACCGTCCTGAGCCAACATAGTGTTCAAGGCAACGATACCATCCTTACCGGTTGGTGCCGCCTTGCCATAATAGCGGGAAGCCACTTCGGGATACTTTTCCATGAAAGTACGCATTCCCCCGGCATAAACACCTTCGGGAAGATGGGCTTTCGGTAACATCTTGTCATAGAAAGTATCATTCACCACAAAATAAAGCGAGGTACTCAGGTTGGGGACATCACAACGAAACACGTCGTACGGATTGACCGGGATATCAAGACGATTGATATTCACCCCGTAATCCGGAGCAAAAGCCTGCGCCACATCTGTATATTTATAATCTTCACTCTTCACCGTCGGAAAGCCCAACCGTTCCAAATCAGCCAAAGCCTCTGCACGCGGCAAATTCATCAACCCCGCCGCATGCCGGCAAATCAGATCCTCATAATGGGTGAAAAGATCGATATATTGTTGTTCTGCTTTCATTACTATCTAATTTTTTGGCATGGATTACACGGATTTCGCGTGTAATCCGTGCCTAATTATTCTTATTCTTCTCCCATCTCTTTCTTGATCCAGTCGTAGCCTTTTTCTTCGAGTTCGAGAGCCAGTTCGGGACCGGCGGTTTTGACAATACGTCCTTTGTAGAGGACATGGACCACGTCAGGCTTGATATAATCCAGCAGACGTTGGTAGTGCGTGATCACGATAGCCGCATTCTCTGGCGTACGAAGTTGGTTGACACCATTTGCCACGATGCGGAGGGCATCGATATCCAGACCGCTATCCGTCTCATCGAGAATCGCCAGCTTCGGTTCGAGCATTGCCATCTGGAAGATTTCGTTCCGCTTCTTCTCACCACCCGAAAAACCTTCGTTCACGCTGCGGCTCGCCAGCTTATTGTCCAATTCCACAATCGCACGCTTCTCGCGCATCAGCTTCAGGAAGTCGGTAGCCGAAACAGGTTCCAGCCCTTTATATTTACGATGTTCGTTCAAGGCGGCACGCATGAAGTTCACCATGCTGACTCCCGGAATCTCCACCGGATACTGGAAACTCAGGAAAATACCTTCACGGCTACGGTCTTCCGGTTCAAGATCCAACAGGTTCTTACCGTTGAAGATCACCTCCCCTTCCGTTACTTCGAATGCCGGATTACCGACCAACACACTGCTCAAGGTACTTTTTCCGGAACCGTTCGGCCCCATGATGGCGTGTACCTCACCCGCCTTGACAGAAAGGTTGATCCCTTTCAATATCTCTTTGCCATTGATATTGGCATGTAAGTTCTTTATCTCTAACATGACTTTATAATTTATGATTTATGCGATTTATGATTTATGATTTATGATTTATCATCAACGCATAAATCATAAATCATAAATCATAAAATCATCCTACGCTTCCTTCTAAAGAAATAGTCAGCAGCTTCTGTGCCTCCACGGCAAACTCCATAGGGAGCTTGTTCATTACCTCGCGGGCATACCCGTTGACGATCAGACCGACAGCTTCCTCGACCGAGATACCGCGCTGCCGGCAATAGAACAACTGCTCTTCGCTGATCTTGCTCGTCGTCGCTTCGTGTTCCACTACCGCCGTCTCGTTCTGGATATCGGCATAGGGGAAGGTATGGGCACCGCAAGTCGAACTAAGCAACAGGCTGTCGCACTGGCTATGATTACGGGCGCCTTCGGCACGGGGAGAAACTTTCACCAAGCCACGATAGCTGTTCTGGCTATGCCCAGCGGAGATACCCTTCGAGACGATCGTACTGCGAGTATTCCGTCCAAGGTGGATCATCTTCGTACCGGTGTCGGCCTGCTGGTAATTGTTGGTGACGGCCACCGAGTAGAACTCGCCTACCGAATTATCACCGGCCAGAATACAGCTTGGGTATTTCCAGGTAATAGCGGAACCAGTCTCCACCTGTGTCCAAGAGATCTTGCTCCCTTCGCCCTTGCACAGTCCGCGTTTAGTCACGAAGTTGTAGATACCTCCCTTTCCATCCTTGTCACCCGGATACCAGTTCTGGACGGTGGAATATTTCACTTCGGCCCGTTCATGCGCTACGATTTCGACGATAGCCGCATGAAGCTGGTTCTCATCGCGCATCGGGGCGGTACAACCTTCAAGGTAACTGACATAGGCTTCATCATCCGCCACAATCAATGTACGTTCAAACTGTCCGGTATTGGCCGCATTGATACGGAAATAGGTAGAAAGCTCCATCGGACAACGCACGCCTTTCGGGATATAGACAAACGAACCGTCCGAGAACACCGCCGAATTCAATGCGGCAAAGAAATTATCACGATAACTGACCACGCTTCCCAGATACTTCTGGACCAAATCGGGATGATGCTGGACGGCTTCGCTGAAAGAACAGAAGATAATGCCCTTCTCAGCAAGCGTCTCCTTGAATGTTGTCTTTACGGAGACGCTGTCCATCACTGCATCGACCGCCATCCCGCTAAGCTGCGCACGTTCGTGCAAAGGAATACCCAGTTTGTCGAAAGTCTTCATCAGTTCCGGATCGACCTCATCCAGGCTCTTCGGGCCTTCCTTCTTCTTCGGAGCGGCATAGTAGATGATATCCTGATAGTCGATCGGCGGGATATTCAGGTGAGGCCATGTCGGCATCTCCAGTGTCTGCCAATGGCGGAAGGCTTTCAAGCGGAACTCAAGCAGCCATTCCGGTTCATTCTTCTTGGCGGAAATAATACGAACAGTCTCTTCATCCAATCCGCGATGAATCACCTCCGTATCTATATCGGTAACGAATCCGTACTTATAATCACCGGTCGTCACCTCATTTAGTATGTCGTTTGAATCTTCCATTATACATTAAATATATTGTTCAAATTATGAAACCTATTCCTCCTTAAAAAACAAATTTTGGAAGTAAATGGTTGGGATTATTTCTTTGACTGAATTATAAAAACGGGATTCGACCTTTGCCTGGCGCGGGATCAGGACCGATCCCTTGTCTATCATCTCCATACTGTTCAGCAGAAGGCTGACAAACGCCATCATAAAGCAAAGCCCCAAGACACCACCCACCAAATGGTTCAGGACGCTCAACGGCGTCGCTCCCACGACACGAGTCAGAATCTCACCCGCCAGCAATATGACACCCACGATCAACAGGAAACCCGCCACGTAGCTGAGCACCGTCACTCCTTGTTCGGGAAACCAGCCCAATGCCAATATATATCCACGCAGCCAAAGTGCCGCCTTCGTACAAAAAAAGATCCCGACCAAAAGGGCTATAAGCGAAACAACCTGTTTGATGACTCCATCAAACAGGCCTTTCACAAATCCTATTCCTGCCAGACATAGCAATGTAATGTCCAACCAGTTCATGTTTACAATGTCTTCTTGATTTCCGTTTCTTCGTATGCCTCGATGATATCACCAACCTGAATATCATTGTAGTTGACAATGTTCAAACCACAATCCAAACCGGCAACCACTTCCTTCACATCATCCTTGAAACGTTTCAAAGATTCCAACTCTCCGGAATGAACCACGATACCGTCACGGATCACGCGCACCTTGTTCGAACGCTTGATCTTACCTTCACGTACCATACACCCGGCAATCGTACCCACTTTCGTGATCTTGAAGACCTGAAGCACTTCCACGTTCGCAGTGATCTCTTCCTTGATTTCCGGTGAAAGCATACCTTCCATAGCGCTCTTCACTTCTTCGATCGCATCATAGATAATCGAGTACAGACGGATTTCAACTCCCTCTTTCTCTGCCAGGCGGCGTGCAGGCAATGCCGGGCGCACCTGGAATCCGATAATAATCGCATCAGAAGCGGCAGCCAGTACGACATCCGATTCGGAGATCTGACCGACAGCCTTGTGGATCACGTTCACCTGGATTTCCTCTGTAGACAGACGGATCAGGGAGTCTGACAACGCTTCTACGGAACCGTCCACGTCACCCTTCACAATCACGTTCAGTTCTTGGAAGTTTCCGACTGCGATACGGCGACCGATATCATCCAGCGTAAGCATCTTCTGCGTACGTAGGCCCAACTCACGCTGCAACTGTTCGCGACGGTTGGCAATTTCGCGGGCTTCCTGGTCTGTTTCCAGTACGTTGAACGTATCGCCAGCCTGCGGAGCACCGTTCAGACCGAGGATCAGAGCCGGTTCGGAAGGACCAGCCTTTTCGATACGCTGGTTACGTTCGTTGAACATCGCTTTTACGCGACCGAAATGGGTTCCGGCCAGTACGATGTCACCGACCTTCAGTGTTCCGTTTTCAACCAACACGGTAGAAACATATCCACGTCCTTTGTCAAGTGAAGATTCGATGATGGAACCAACAGCACGTCTCTTCGGATTAGCCTTCAAGTCGAGCAAATCGGCTTCCAACAATACTTTTTCCAACAAGTCCTCCACACCGATACCTTTCTTGGCTGAAATTTCCTGGCTCTGGTACTTACCTCCCCAGTCTTCAACCAAATAATTCATGTTAGCCAGTTCCTCCTTGATCTTGTCAGGATTGGCATGAGGCTTGTCGATCTTATTGATAGCAAATACGATAGGTACACCAGCAGCCGAAGCATGGTTGATCGCTTCGACAGTCTGTGGCATGACATTATCGTCGGCAGCCACAATGATAATCGCGATATCCGTCACCTTGGCACCACGGGCACGCATGGCGGTAAAAGCCTCATGGCCCGGCGTATCCAGGAACGTGATACGACGCCCGCTCTGCAACTTCACGTTGTAAGCACCGATGTGCTGCGTGATACCTCCTGCCTCACCGGCAATTACGTTTGCATTACGGATATTATCCAACAAAGAGGTCTTACCGTGGTCAACGTGTCCCATCACTGTAACAATCGGAGCGCGCGGTTGCAAATCTTCCGGAGCATCTTCTTCTTCAACGATAGCTTGTGCCACTTCCGCACTTACATATTCTGTCTTGAATCCGAATTCTTCTGCCACCAGATTGATTGTTTCCGCATCCAGACGCTGGTTGATAGAAACCATGATACCAATACTCATACAAGTAGCGATAACCTGATTGACAGATACATCCATCATCGTTGCCAGTTCGTTAGCTGTAACGAACTCGGTCAACTTCAATACCTTGCTGTCTGCCATTTCCTGATCTTCCAGTTCCTGCATACGGTTGGAAGCCATTTCACGTTTTTCTTTACGGTATTTGGACGTCTTGTTCTTACCTTTGGTTGTCAGACGTGCAAGAGTTTCTTTTACCTGTTTTGCTACGTCTTCCTCGCTCACTTCCTGTTTGATAACCGGTTTCTTGAAGCGATCTTTATTGTTGTTATTTCTTCTGTTGTTATTTCCCTGTCCGTTGGCCTGGCCACCCTGACCGTTACTATTGCCGCCTTTACCCTGTACATTAGGTCTTGGAGCAGCAAAGTTGGAAGTTGCAACATTGTTAACGTCCACCTTCTCTTTATTGATACGGTTACGTTTCTTCTTGTTAGCAGCCGCTTCCGCACTGTCCTTAGGTCCGCTCTTCGCCAATTTAGAATCATCCTTACGGATTTCCTTGATGATAGCTTCCTTCATCAACTTCTTCTGATCCTGACGGATTTTTTCCTTTTCTTCACGTTCGCGACGTTTCTCTTCCTTCGATTTCTTCTTGGGACGAGTAGACTGATTCAATGCAGCCAAGTCGATCTGACCGATCACATTAATCTTTGCGCCTAATTCCGGTTGACGGATTTTGAAAACACCATCATCCTCCGGAGCCTTTTCCGCTACCGGGGTTACTTCAGCCTGTGCAGTTTCCACCTTTTCTTCTTCTTTATGTTCTTCCGCCTTCACAGGTGCAGCTACTACTACCTTCGGCTCTTCTTTTTTCACTTCTTCTACTACTTTTTCAACTTCTACCGGCTTCGTCTCCACTACAGGTTCCGGCACTACTACGGGTTCAACCACCACTGGAGTAGGCTCTACTACAGAAACAGGAGGTATCACCACCTCTTCTTTCTTCACCTCGGGTTCTCTCTTCTCGGGCTCCTTTTTTACTTCGGGTTTAACGACAGGCCGTTCTACAACAGGTTCTTCTTGTTTCTGTTCCGGTTCCTTCTCCACCTTTTCAGGTTTACGACCATTCAGTTTATCCAAATCAATTTTTCCGACAGGTTTAAACTTCGGACGTGCATCCTCAGGTACGACTGTCTTAATCACATCTTCCGACTTCTGTTTCTCCGGCTGCTTTTCGAAGCCTTCAATCGAAACAGACGCCTTATTACGTTCCTTATTCTGACGTTCCTGTATGAAACGCTCCGATTCAAGTCTAAGGTTCTTATCTGTACTAAACTCTTTTACGAGTATAGCGTATTGCTCCTCGCTAATTTTGGTATTAGGATTAGCCTCAACGGTATACCCTTTCTTTTGCAGGAACTCAACTACCGTCGCGATTCCTACATTCAAATCTCTTGTAACTTTGTTTAACCTTATCGTCATATTTTAAAATTAATGAATAAATGGAGCTTGTTTAAATGAAGAATTAAGAATGAAGAATTAAAAGTTACGATGTAGTATAACAGAGATAACTTTCATTTTTCAATTTTAAATTCTCAATTTTCTACTGAATTTTCACCTTCTTCTTCAAACTCCGATTTCAAAATGCGTATTACCTCGTCCACTGTCTCTTCTTCCAAGTCCGTCTTTTCAATCAACATCTCACGAGGAGCATTCAACACAGCCTTCGCTGTATCAATGCCGATAGCCTTGATGGCGTCGATCACCCATCCGTCGATTTCGTCTCTGAATTCGTCGAGATAGATATCTTCATCCGCTACATTCTCATCCAACTCACGGAACACGTCGATAGTGTACTCAGTTAACATACTGGCTAGTTTGATGTTCAAACCGCCTTTACCGATAGCCAGCGAAACTTCTTCCGGTTTGAGGAAAACCTCCGCTTTCTTCTCTTCCTCATTCAAACGGATAGAAGAAATCTTAGCCGGGCTTAAAGCGCGCTGTATAAACAATGAGATGTTCGATGTGTAATTGATTACATCGATGTTCTCATTGCGAAGTTCACGAACAATGCCATGAATACGACTTCCCTTTACACCTACACAGGCTCCTACAGGGTCGATTCTGTCATCGTAAGATTCTACCGCGATCTTGGCACGTTCGCCAGGGATACGGGCAATCTTCTTGATGGTAATCAAACCATCATTAATTTCGGGTACTTCCATCTCGAACAAACGTTGCAGGAAAACGGGAGAAGTACGTGACAAGATAATCTTAGGATTATTATTCTTGTTATCCACGCGGGCAACTACTGCACGGGCCGTTTCACCTTTGCGATAGAAATCGCTCGGGATTTGTTCGGTCTTAGGCAACAGCAACTCGTTTCCTTCATCATCTAAGAGCAACATTTCTTTCTTCCAGATCTGATACACTTCTGCATTGATGATCGTACCTACCTTATCTATATATTTATTATAAATACTGTCTTTCTCAAGTTCCAGAATCTTGGAAGCCAATGTCTGGCGGAGATTCAGGATAGCACGACGTCCGAATTTGGCAAAGATCACTTCATCAGTCACCTCTTCACCTTCTTCGTAGGAAGCATCAATTTTCTGTGCTTCGCTCAACGAAATCTGCATATTCGGGTTAGTCAAATCTTCATCGGCCACAACTTCACGGTTACGCCATATCTCGAAGTCACCCT
>ERZ773193.3045-NODE-3045-length-16156-cov-8.330787_pt1 | contig 16156 bp, 9 predicted proteins | sample MGYA00511110_ERZ773193 | MGnify/ENA primary metagenome ERZ773193 (study PRJEB29015, sample SAMEA2737784) | human gut metagenome | biome: human gut; feature: human-associated habitat; material: faeces | place: China | collected 2012 ...
AAAGGACGGAGGGGTTAAATATACAAACAAAAATCCTTTCCTATCTTTTCACCTCTACCCCGAAGAAACGGTGGTTTCTTCGGTCTTTTCCTGTCGTCCCCGACGCCGCTCCATACCCCTGATTTTCGGCTCATAACCCTTTGATAATATACAATATATAGATTAATATCCTTTTTACACTATTAAAGGAAATCGTTTGGAGAAGGGTATGACAGCAGTGATTATAATTTTGCGAATGGGATTTTGGGTTGGGGACGGAGATATTCTTAAAAAGTTTTTGATAAAATAGAGATATATAAAAAAGAACGAGGAGCATGAATACTCCCCCTTCCAAATGTTTTCACAACGGAATAATCCTTATTGTGATTTGCTTTCAAATTTGTGTTGACAAATATACATATAATTTTTTAATACTATTGTATTTTTCGATAAATTTTTTTATGTTTACATATTAAATATAATAATACCATAAAATATATAGTAGGCATGAAAAACATCTTAGGATTAGATTTAGGCTCATCGAGTATAGGTTGGTCTGTTATAAGAGAAAATTCAGAAGAACAGGAGTTGGTAGCTATGGGTAGCCGAGTTGTATCGCTTACAGCCGCAGAACTATCTTCTTTTACACAAGGAAATGGGGTGTCTATAAATTCACAGAGGACTCAAAAAAGGACTCAACGTAAAGGATATGACAGGTATCAATTGCGTCGCACATTGTTAAGGAATAAGTTGGATACATTGGGAATGTTACCCGATGACTCTTTATCTTATTTGCCTAAACTCCAATTGTGGGGATTAAGAGCAAAGGCTGTTACGCAACGAATCGAGTTGAACGAGTTGGGGAGAGTTTTGTTACATTTGAATCAAAAACGTGGATATAAGTCAATAAAAAGTGATTTTTCGGGTGATAAGAAAATAACCGATTATGTAAAAAGTGTTAAAACCCGTTATGATGAATTGAAAGAGATGAGATTGACTATTGGGGAATTATTTTTTCGAAGACTGACAGAAAATGCTTTTTTTCGTTGTAAGGAACAAGTATATCCCCGTCAGGCTTATGTCGAGGAGTTTGATTGTATTATGAATTGTCAAAGAAAATTTTATCCCGATATATTGACTGATGAGACAATCAGATGTATTAGAGATGAGATTATATATTACCAACGACCGTTAAAGTCGTGCAAATACTTGGTGTCGCGCTGTGAATTTGAAAAGCGTTTCTATCTGAATGCGGCCGGTAAAAAGACCGAAGCTGGCCCTAAGGTATCACCGCGCACTTCTCCATTGTTTCAAGTATGCCGTTTGTGGGAGAGTATCAATAATATTGTAGTCAAGGACCGTCGGAATGAAATTGTTTTTATTTCGGCGGAGCAAAAAGTAGCTTTGTTTGATTTTCTGAATACTCACGAAAAACTCAAAGGTAGCGATCTCTTGAAACTGTTGGGTTTGTCCAAGACGTATGGTTACCGGTTGGGCGAGCAGTTTAAGACCGGAATACAGGGGAACAAAACCCGAGTGGAAATCGAACGAGCTTTGGGCAATTATCCTGATAAGAAAAGATTGTTGCAATTTAATCTTCAAGAGGAATCTTCGTCGATGGTCAATACTGAAACGGGTGAGATTATTCCCATGATTAGCCTGTCGTTTGAGCAGGAACCGCTTTATCGGCTGTGGCATGTATTGTATTCGATTGACGATCGGGAGCAGTTACAGTCGGTGTTGCGACAGAAATTCGGAATTGATGATGACGAGGTTTTAGAACGACTGAGCGCCATCGATTTGGTGAAAGCCGGTTTTGGAAATAAATCGAGCAAGGCTATACGTCGCATATTGCCATTTTTGCAGTTGGGTATGAACTATGCAGAGGCTTGTGAGGCTGCTGGGTATAACCATAGCAATAACTATACAAAGGCTGAAAATGAGGCGCGCGCTTTGCTGGATAGATTACCGGCGATTAAAAAGAACGAGCTTCGGCAACCAGTGGTTGAGAAGATCCTCAATCAAATGGTTAATGTGGTGAATGCGCTTATGGAAAAATATGGACGATTCGATGAGATCCGTGTGGAGTTGGCGCGTGAATTGAAACAAAGTAAAGAAGAACGTTCTAATACATATAAAAGTATAAATAAGAATCAAAGGGAAAATGAGCAAATTGCTAAACGTATAGTTGAATATGGTGTGCCAACTCGATCTCGCATACAGAAATATAAAATGTGGGAGGAATCGAAACACTGTTGTATCTATTGCGGGCAACCGGTAGATGTGGGGGATTTTTTGCGAGGATTTGATGTCGAGGTAGAACATATTATTCCTAAATCATTGTATTTCGACGATAGTTTTGCAAATAAAGTTTGTTCTTGTCGTAGCTGTAATAAAGAGAAAAATAATCGTACTGCATATGATTATATGAAATCAAAAGGCGAAAAAGCCCTGTCCGACTATGTCGAACGAGTTAACACAATGTACACAAACAATCAAATCAGCAAGACCAAGTTGCAAAATTTATTAACCCCAGTCGATAAAATTTCTACCAATTTCATAGATAGACAATTACGAGAGAGTCAGTATATAGCAAGAAAAGCCAAAGAGATTCTGACATCGATTTGTTATAATGTGACGGCTACGAGCGGTTCGGTTACCAGTTTCTTGCGACATGTTTGGGGCTGGGATACCGTATTACACGATCTTAATTTTGACCGATATAAGAAAGTGGATTTAACCGAGGTAATAGAGGTAAACCATAGGGGCAGTGTCATTAGGAGAGAGCAAATAAAGGATTGGAGTAAGAGATTAGATCATCGCCACCATGCCATTGATGCACTTACGATTGCCTGTACCAAACAGGCGTATATTCAGCGCCTGAATAATTTGAGAGCAGAAGAAGGACCGGATTTCAACAAAATGAGTTTGGAACGTTATATACAGTCACAACCTCATTTCTCAGTTGCACAAGTCCGTGAGGCTGTTGATAGAATATTAGTGTCGTTTAGAGCCGGTAAGCGTGCGGTGACTCCCGGCAAGCGATATATTCGTAAGAACCGAAAACGTATTTCCGTCCAGTCGGTTTTAATTCCACGAGGTGCGTTGAGCGAAGAGAGTGTATATGGTGTAATTCATGTGTGGGAGAAAGATGAACAAGGTCATGTTATACAAAAGCAGCGTGCTGTAATGAAGTATCCGATAACCTCGATTAATCGGGAAATGTTGGATAAGGGAAAAGTTGTGGACAAGCGTATCCATAGAATCCTTTCCGATAGGCTTGCTCAATATAATGATAATCCCAAAGAGGCGTTTGCTAAACCTGTATATATAGATAAGGAGTGTCGTATTCCAATTCGCACGGTTCGTTGTTTTGCGAAGCCGGCGATTAAAACGTTAGTTCCACTCAAAAAAGATGATAAGGGAAATACTGTCGCTTGGGTCAATCCGGGGAACAATCATCATGTTGCTATTTATAGAGATGAAGATGGCAAGTATAAGGAACAAACCGTTACATTTTGGGAAGCAGTGGATCGCTGTCGGGTAGGTATACCGGCTATTGTCACTCAACCAGATACTATTTGGGATAATATACTTCAGCGAAACGATATATCTGAAAACGTTTTAGAATCCTTACCTGATGTAAAATGGCAATTTGTTCTTTCATTGCAGCAAAATGAGATGTTTATTTTAGAAATGAAAGAGGAAGATTATCGTTATGCTATGGATCAACAAGACTATGCATTGTTGAACAAACATCTTTATCGAGTACAAAAATTAAGTAAAGGAGATTATAGTTTTAGGTATCATACAGAAACTTCTGTTGAAGATAAGTATGATGGAAAGACCAATTTGAAATTGTCTACGCAAATAGGGAAACTAAAAAGGGTTCAGAGTTTAGAGGCTTTGTTTAACTTGCACCCTCATAAAGTACATATTTCAGTTTTGGGTGAAATAAAGGAAATATCATGATCAAACGCACATTATATTTTGGGAATCCCTCGTATTTGAGTTTGCGCAATGCCCAGCTAGTACTGCGTCTGCCAGAAGTGTCGAATAACGACACATTACCCGATACTTTCAAAAAGGCGGCGGAACGGACGATTCCTATCGAGGATATAGGAGTGGTCGTACTCGATCATTCGCAAATAACGATCACACAAGGATTGCTCGAAGCCCTTCTCGAAAATAATTGTGCTATTATCACTTGCGATAAAAGTCGTTTGCCTGTGGGACTCGTACTGCCCCTTTGTGGGAACACGACACAAAACGAACGGTTCCGAGACCAACTTAATGCCTCGTTACCTTTGAAAAAGCAACTTTGGCAACAGACAGTGCAGCAAAAGATTGCCAATCAAGCTGCAATTTTGGAGAGCCGGGGAATTGTAGCCAAAAATATGCGGGCATGGGTGGGCGAAGTCCGTAGTGGAGACATCGATAATATGGAGGCACGGGCTGCCGCCTATTATTGGTCGAGTATATTCCCTCACCTCGATAGTTTTCGCAGAGACAGAGACGGCGATCCTCCCAACAATCTACTCAATTATGGTTATGCCATTCTTCGGGCTGTTGTCGCCCGGTCGCTCGTTATTAGCGGATTGTTACCTACTTTGGGCATACATCATCATAATCGTTATAATGCATATTGTTTGGCCGATGATGTGATGGAGCCTTATCGCCCCTATGTCGATGGCTTGGTCTGTGAAATCATGGAAAGTGGGAAAGACTATTCGAGGTTAACAACCGAATTGAAAGCAAAGCTATTGTCTGTACCGGTGGTAGAGGTAGGCATTCAAGGGCGGCGTAGTCCTTTGATGGTCGCTGTCGCCCAAACTACCGCCTCTTTATACAAATGTTTTAACGGAGAGTTGCGTAAAATCATCTATCCAGAATTATAATTAATATGGATAGATTCAGCGAATATCGTATTATGTGGGTATTGGTATTTTTCGATTTGCCAACAGAGACGAAACGGGAACGTAAATTGTATGCTGACTTCCGTAAGAAACTGTTGCAAGATGGATTTACGATGTTCCAATTTTCCATTTATGTGCGGCATTGTCCTAGTCGGGAGAATGCCGATGTACATATCCGCCGGGTGAAGCTTTCTTTACCGCCGTTTGGAAAAGTAGGTATTCTCTGTGTTACTGATAAACAATTCGGTATGATGGAAATTTTCTATGGGAAGAAAGAGGTAAAGCCACAGGTTCTACCTCAACAACTCGAACTCTTTTGAAAAACAAAAAGCCGGTTTTTTAACCGGCTTTTTAATAAAATACAGCTCTAATTTTTAATTCTAATTGATTGTGTAATTATTTGACTATTAAATGACTATACAAATTGTGCTGTATTTAATATGTCAAAGATACAAATTTGAAAGCGAATCACAACCAAACATAAAACATTCAAACAAATCGTATTGCTGTATTTAATATGTCAAAGATACAAATTTGAAAGCGAATCACAACTACGGTTTCTTATCCTTCTTCATTTACAAGCTGTATTTAATATGTCAAAGATACAAATTTGAAAGCGAATCACAACTTATCTTCATCTACAATCTTGATATGGTTTGCTGTATTTAATATGTCAAAGATACAAATTTGAAAGCGAATCACAACTGGCTCCCTCCTCGTAACATTCCCGTGTTAGCTGTATTTAATATGTCAAAGATACAAATTTGAAAGCGAATCACAACAAGAAATTATCGACAAATACAGAAAAAAGGGCTGTATTTAATATGTCAAAGATACAAATTTGAAAGCGAATCACAACTGATGGAGGCGAAGATGTGGAAGCACTTAAGCTGTATTTAATATGTCAAAGATACAAATTTGAAAGCGAATCACAACGAGCAGGTGATAGCGAGCAGGGCAGAGTCCGCTGTATTTAATATGTCAAAGATACAAATTTGAAAGCGAATCACAACATATTCAATGCATTATTGTGCAACATGGCGGCTGTATTTAATATGTCAAAGATACAAATTTGAAAGCGAATCACAACGTGGAAGAGTTTCACGTAGTTGTTGAATAGCTGTATTTAATATGTCAAAGATACAAATTTGAAAGCGAATCACAACAAGCGGTCGTCAATTTCGCTGATGATATAGCTGTATTTAATATGTCAAAGATACAAATTTGAAAGCGAATCACAACAGATATGCGGGTAAACTACTAGGGTTAATTGCTGTATTTAATATGTCAAAGATACAAATTTGAAAGCGAATCACAACACCATTGGGATCACTTGCAGGTAGGGGAGTGCTGTATTTAATATGTCAAAGATACAAATTTGAAAGCGAATCACAACACTTGTTTCATATCTAACCCTATATTCAAGCTGTATTTAATATGTCAAAGATACAAATTTGAAAGCGAATCACAACTGTTGTTGGATTATTTATTACCTGATTAACGCTGTATTTAATATGTCAAAGATACAAATTTGAAAGCGAATCACAACCCCTTTTCTTTTCGATGAATTTGTTACTGTGCTGTATTTAATATGTCAAAGATACAAATTTGAAAGCGAATCACAACTTCTGTTGGTAGGAATGTAGTTTCGTTTAGCTGTATTTAATATGTCAAAGATACAAATTTGAAAGCGAATCACAACACTGTACTGTCCTACTGTGAAAATATATTTGCTGTATTTAATATGTCAAAGATACAAATTTGAAAGCGAATCACAACATCCTAACGCTTGGCTTAAACCACTGGTTAGCTGTATTTAATATGTCAAAGATACAAATTTGAAAGCGAATCACAACACAGTTCCTCCTTTTGTATTATTAATGGTAGCTGTATTTAATATGTCAAAGATACAAATTTGAAAGCGAATCACAACCTCAATCATCGGAGCAATGTGTCAAAGAATGCTGTATTTAATATGTCAAAGATACAAATTTGAAAGCGAATCACAACTTAATTTTTGCGTCCATTTCCTCGATACGTGCTGTATTTAATATGTCAAAGATACAAATTTGAAAGCGAATCACAACTATTACATTCCGACAAAGTGTGGATGTTGTGCTGTATTTAATATGTCAAAGATACAAATTTGAAAGCGAATCACAACACAGCGAACAAGCTCCGCTGTCGTGAGCGTGCTGTATTTAATATGTCAAAGATACAAATTTGAAAGCGAATCACAACGAAGTACACCGTCTTCTCTGTTTGTGTAAAGCTGTATTTAATATGTCAAAGATACAAATTTGAAAGCGAATCACAACACGCATTTGGTCTATTTCTTCGAGAAAATAGCTGTATTTAATATGTCAAAGATACAAATTTGAAAGCGAATCACAACTGTTAGGTATACGTTATTTAAATCAATTAGCTGTATTTAATATGTCAAAGATACAAATTTGAAAGCGAATCACAACATTCTGTCTCCTTCTTCGCCTAATTCTGTAGCTGTATTTAATATGTCAAAGATACAAATTTGAAAGCGAATCACAACTGAAAGAATTATCAGCGGACATGAAGCTAGCTGTATTTAATATGTCAAAGATACAAATTTGAAAGCGAATCACAACTCGCCATGCGCGACTACCTAAAAGAGTACGGCTGTATTTAATATGTCAAAGATACAAATTTGAAAGCGAATCACAACCGCTGCTGCTTGCTGCTGGTATTGATTTTGGCTGTATTTAATATGTCAAAGATACAAATTTGAAAGCGAATCACAACTACCGCATTTTCATCTGTATATGTTTTAAGCTGTATTTAATATGTCAAAGATACAAATTTGAAAGCGAATCACAACAGTAGATTCGTTATTGAGTTCATTGAGCCTGCTGTATTTAATATGTCAAAGATACAAATTTGAAAGCGAATCACAACTAGGGTTGTTGGTGCGATATAAAAACCTTGCTGTATTTAATATGTCAAAGATACAAATTTGAAAGCGAATCACAACCCAGCTTATTTAGGATACAGAACACTGAGCGCTGTATTTAATATGTCAAAGATACAAATTTGAAAGCGAATCACAACAAATGAAAGTGGGAAAATCCGCATATTCTGGCTGTATTTAATATGTCAAAGATACAAATTTGAAAGCGAATCACAACTAAGACACCGTCTTCTCTGTTTGTGTAAATGCTGTATTTAATATGTCAAAGATACAAATTTGAAAGCGAATCACAACTACAACGCCATGCTACACAATAACGCTCTAGCTGTATTTAATATGTCAAAGATACAAATTTGAAAGCGAATCACAACATGAGCTCCTCCACTTGCTCCCATACCGCGCTGTATTTAATATGTCAAAGATACAAATTTGAAAGCGAATCACAACAATATATGACCAATATCAACAAAACGTACGGCTGTATTTAATATGTCAAAGATACAAATTTGAAAGCGAATCACAACGTTTCTCCATTTGTTGTGTTATTAATATCGCTGTATTTAATATGTCAAAGATACAAATTTGAAAGCGAATCACAACATATGCAGCTATCCTATGGTCGGTTTAGCAGCTGTATTTAATATGTCAAAGATACAAATTTGAAAGCGAATCACAACCATCGCCTGCTGTGCAATTTCCCACCTATCGCTGTATTTAATATGTCAAAGATACAAATTTGAAAGCGAATCACAACAGCGCCAATCATTTACACAAACAGAGAAGAGCTGTATTTAATATGTCAAAGATACAAATTTGAAAGCGAATCACAACTTTCCAAGGAAATGACTGGGATATATATCTGCTGTATTTAATATGTCAAAGATACAAATTTGAAAGCGAATCACAACAGAATTACTACCTGTTGCAATAGTAGTCCTGCTGTATTTAATATGTCAAAGATACAAATTTGAAAGCGAATCACAACTTTCTAGAGAGAGCAAGAAAAAATACGGGGGCTGTATTTAATATGTCAAAGATACAAATTTGAAAGCGAATCACAACCGCCGTCGAGAGCGTACTAACAGGAGCGAAGCTGTATTTAATATGTCAAAGATACAAATTTGAAAGCGAATCACAACTGAAAGAATTATCAGCGGACATGAAGCTAGCTGTATTTAATATGTCAAAGATACAAATTTGAAAGCGAATCACAACTCGCCATGCGCGACTACCTAAAAGAGTACGGCTGTATTTAATATGTCAAAGATACAAATTTGAAAGCGAATCACAACCGCTGCTGCTTGCTGCTGGTATTGATTTTGGCTGTATTTAATATGTCAAAGATACAAATTTGAAAGCGAATCACAACTACCGCATTTTCATCTGTATATGTTTTAAGCTGTATTTAATATGTCAAAGATACAAATTTGAAAGCGAATCACAACAGTAGATTCGTTATTGAGTTCATTGAGCCTGCTGTATTTAATATGTCAAAGATACAAATTTGAAAGCGAATCACAACTAGGGTTGTTGGTGCGATATAAAAACCTTGCTGTATTTAATATGTCAAAGATACAAATTTGAAAGCGAATCACAACCCAGCTTATTTAGGATACAGAACACTGAGCGCTGTATTTAATATGTCAAAGATACAAATTTGAAAGCGAATCACAACAAATGAAAGTGGGAAAATCCGCATATTCTGGCTGTATTTAATATGTCAAAGATACAAATTTGAAAGCGAATCACAACTAAGACACCGTCTTCTCTGTTTGTGTAAATGCTGTATTTAATATGTCAAAGATACAAATTTGAAAGCGAATCACAACTACAACGCCATGCTACACAATAACGCTCTAGCTGTATTTAATATGTCAAAGATACAAATTTGAAAGCGAATCACAACCCCACGGTTGTGATTTGTCCCAACAAACGGCTGTATTTAATATGTCAAAGATACAAATTTGAAAGCGAATCACAACAGTTCATCTACAAGGACGAGGCCGGTTGTTGCTGTATTTAATATGTCAAAGATACAAATTTGAAAGCGAATCACAACCAACGGCTGATCTTCCGTCCCACTATTATGCTGTATTTAATATGTCAAAGATACAAATTTGAAAGCGAATCACAACTGGTGGTTTTGGAAAAAAAGTTGGTTTTTTGCTGTATTTAATATGTCAAAGATACAAATTTGAAAGCGAATCACAACAGGCTTTCCTCTTTATACTCCGAAGCCCCGGCTGTATTTAATATGTCAAAGATACAAATTTGAAAGCGAATCACAACTATCATCTGGATATATCCTTCTGATAAACAGCTGTATTTAATATGCCAGAGCTGCAAATTTGAAAGCGAATCACAACTTTTTCTGCCCACGGGATTGGCGGCCGATCGCTGTATTTAATATGTCAAAGGTACGGATTTGAAATTAAATCATAATTAATTTAGTTGGATTTTAAACTGTTAATTTCTTATGTGTTGAGAATACCACGGATAAATACTATTGAATTACAGTGTTGGTAGGTGTGTTTTGTGTGGAAAAGCGTATCTTTGATAGCTCAATTAAAGGGATAATGAATGTATGAAACCGTTGGGTATTTGTCGTACGACTTTTTATGTGTCTAAAATGGTCATGTGTGCCGTACTTGTCGTATTTTCATTGAGAGGCAGAGCGCAGAGCAGTGTGATGATGGAGAAGGAGACTTGTGCGTTTCTTCAATCTTTGCCTGCGGGTTTACAAAAGACACAGGCCGATGCCGTGCGCCGCGCCATAAACGGGGATTGTACCGCTTTGATATCTGTGCGTAATTCGCGTAATACGAACCCTGAATCGAAAAGTGGGGTAGTGACAAAGGATATCGGAGGGTGTTATCGTTTGTATCGCTCTGCCGGATTCGATACTATTCCGTTGCCTGTGTTGATTTACTTACATGGGGGTGGCTGGTGTTTCGGGAGTATCAATAGTTGCGCTCATTTTTGTGCGGAGTTATCGTATAGGGCAAAGATTGCTGTGTTGGCCGTGGAATATCCCTTAGCACCCGAACATGCTTATCCTGCCGCCCTCAATGCTTGTACCGAGGCCGTCGCATTCGCTTTCGAGCATGCCGGGGAGTATGGCTTTCTTCCTGATCGGATATCTATCGGCGGAGATAGTTCGGGCGGGAATCTTGCTCTTGCTACGGCTCTTAACCTAATTCTTGCAAAGGATTCTCACTCTTGCCGCATGGACAGTGGAACGATGTGCTCTTCACTTTGTTCGCTCGTACTGTTTTATCCAGTGACAAAAGCTTGGGCAGACGGTTCGTCTTCGTGGAAAAACTATGCCGAGGGATATGGTCTCGATGCCCAATTGATGGAGGCTTTCAATGCCGCATACATCGGTACAGGAGATGCTCGCCAGCCTCTTGTCTCGCCGGGCGTAGCCGATGACGAGCTACTGAAACAGCTACCACCGACGCTTATCGTCAATGCCGAGCAGGATATTCTTTTATCTCAGGGGAAGGAATTGGCGGCCAGACTTTCCGGGCTCGGCGTTGCCGTGAGCCATACGGTTTTGCCTCATACGGTGCATCTCTTTATCACCGTGCCGGGACAGCCTGCGGCATTCGGGGAGTCTGTTCGTTTAGCCGCCGACTTTCTCACGTTAGAGTAGGGGAATCATTCCGTATCAGAGAGGTGGCTTTACAACTATATCGGGATTGAGACTCCTTAGATGATCGATGAATGCTTGCCTCTGTTTGGGAGACAAGACGAGAGTCTTTTTGTCGGCGAAGCGGATTTCTATCCTGTCCATCGATAAGGCCGGTGCACTTAAACAACTATTGGTTTTCGAGATTTTCGTTATTCGGTCGATCGGGAAGGAGGACGACAAGAATATGCCGCATTTGATATGCAGCGTGCCGTTGTCTATGGTGTAGCTCGTGTTACAGAACGGGTCGGCAATGAAAGCGGCCGTGACGACCAATAAGGCGAGGGCTATCCAAGAGAATTCGAACAGGAGCGGCAGGTAGGACAGAAGGACAATTGCTATAATGGCGATTAGCAAGCCTTTATCGACCTTTGATTTGTAAACAGTTTTCATTGTCTCGTAGGAGATTAGAATATCCCTCCACCAAGCATAAGGCGCAGTATACCCAAAACGATAGATACGATGCAGAGGGTTTTGCCATTGTCTGATTTGAGAATGGCACAGATGATGAGGAAAATGACCGATATGGGTATGGCCACCCAGTTGAGAAATCCCAATAGGGGAATAAATGCGACAAGGGTGATGAGCAGTGCTACGATACCTAAGAATGTTCCCATTGTTTTATGCTTTTTGTCGATTAACAAATGTATTTTGTGATTTGTTCCGGGGGATCGATGTCTTGTCAATCCATTCGGGTTTTATAGTCGTAGTAGTCGTATTCCCGCCAGATTTCCGCTTTCCCGTCGCTTTTGAGGCAGGCTATGGAGGGGTGGGGGATTCCGTTGAACATGGTTGTCTTGACTGTCGTATAGTGAATCATATCCTCGAATATGATTCGGTCTCCTATTTGCAATTCGTGGTCGAAATGCCAGTCTCCTATATAGTCGCCGCTCAGACAGGAGTTTCCTCCCATACGATAGGCGTATGTGCCGAGAGCGGGTTCTACCGAGCCTCGTATCGCCGGTTTATAGGGCATTTCGAGACAGTCGGGCATGTGACAGGCAAAAGAGACGTCGAGAATGGCTGTTTTGATACCGTGGTTCTCGACTATATCGACTATGGTGGATACTAATGTACCGGTCTGCCAAGCGAATGCGCTGCCGGGTTCGAGAATGATTTCGAGGCCGGGGTGCCTTTGTTTGAAGCCCCGGAGGAGGTTAATCAAATGTGCGGTATCGTAATCTTTGCGGGTCATGAGGTGACCGCCTCCCATGTTCAGCCATTTGATATGGGGGAGCAGATGCCCGAATCGGTCTTCGACCTGTGCCAAAGTCTTTTCGAGGTCGTAGGAGGTGGACTCGCAGAGGGTGTGGAAATGAAGCCCCTCCACTCCCTGCGGAAGTTCAGGCAGCTTGTCGGCGGTTATTCCTAAGCGGGAACCCGGTGCGCAGGGATTGTAGAGGTCGGTTTCTACTTCGGAATATTCGGGGTTGATACGCAACCCGCACGATACCCGATTGCCGTCGGCTACTACTTGGGGGTAAAACCGTTCGAATTGAGTCAGGGAGTTGAAGGTAATGTGGCTGCTGTATTTGAGTATTGTCGGGAAATCCCGCTCGGTATAGGCCGGTGAGTAGGTGTGTGCCGGACTGCCCATCTCCTCGAATGCCAGCCGTGCTTCGTGTATGGAGCTGGCTGTGGAGTGCGGAATATATTCCCGTATGACGGGGAATGATTTCCAAAGGGCATAGGCTTTGAACGCCAGTATAATATTTACTCCGGCGGCTTCTTTGACAGAGCGAATGAGAGCGAGGTTGCGGCGCAATAGTTCTTCTTCGAGAACATAGCAGGGTGATGGTATTTGCGATAGCGTATCGTGCATGACGTATGAAAATTATTCTATGATTGTGAACTTGGCGAATTTGAGCAGGAGCTGTTTGCGCCCGACGTTTTCAAATTCGACGGTTATTTTGCAGTTGTCTCCCGTATCTTCTATGGCTGTAACGGTTCCGTTTCCGAAGCGGGCATGGCAGATGAGTGTTCCTATTTCTACCTGCCCGGCAGCGGTCGCGACTGTGGATTGTGTCGTAGAATGGGTTTCACCTGTGGGTTTAGAGTCTATCTTGGTCAACCGTTTGCCCGGAGACGGAGCAACGAATGGTCTCGGTGCAGGTGTGCGATCTGTATTTTCTTCGTTCCATCGGGAAGTTTTGCGCGGTCTTTCCGTATCGAATGGAAATCGGTTCCACGATATGGTTTCTCTGGGAGACTCTTGTTTGGTTTGTACCGGCATATCGACGTATCGAGAATCGAGGTCTTTGATGAACCGGCTTGGTGAAGGGAAGACTGTTTGTCTGTGACGATAGCGGGAGAGGGCGTACGTGAGGGTGCAGTTTTCTCCTGCGCGGGTGATGGCCACATAGAGCAGACGTCGTTCTTCTTCGATTTCCCGTTCACTGTTTTTACTCATGGCCGAAGGAAAGAGGTCTTCTTCCACTCCAACGATGAAAACTTGTTTGAACTCCAACCCTTTCGATGCATGGACCGTCATCAAGGTTACTTTATCTTGCTCGGTTTCATCGCCGTTGTCTTGATCTGTCGCCAGAGAAATTTTGGCCAAGAAGTCGGATAGGGAGGTTTGTTCTTTTCCGGCTTCTTTGCGCCCCACGCAAAATTCACGGACACCGTTCAAAAGTTCTTCGATGTTCTCTTGCCGGTTGATGTTTTCGGGGGTACGATCCGAGGAAATCTCACCCCAAATGCCCGACCGCTTGATAATCGTTTCCGCCAGTTCCGGTGTGTTCTTTTTATCGGCTTCGTAGCGTAATTCGTCTATGAGGTCCTTGAAGGTTTTCAACTTGTTCAATGTGCCGTTATTGACTGCCAGATTGTAGCCTATGGGGTCGGAAATCACCTTCCATATACTGGCTTCTTGCGAGTGTGCCCGTTCGATGAGTTTCGAGAGCGTGGTGTCTCCGATTCCCCGTGCGGGATAGTTGATGACTCGTTTGAGCGCTTCTTCGTCATCGGGGTTTATCGTCAATCTGAAATAGGCGATGGCGTCCTTGATTTCTTTCCTTTGGTAGAACGACATGCCTCCGTAGATGCGGTAGGGTATGTTACGCTCGCGCAGAGCTTCCTCCAATTCACGGGACTGTGCGTTCGTGCGATAGAGGACAGCGAAGTCGTTGTAATCACAGTGAGTCGTGAGACGCATTTCGGCAATACGGTTCGAGACGATAAAGCCTTCTTCAAAATCGGAATAGGCACTTATTATTTGTACTTTGTTCCCTTGTTCTTTTTCGGAGAATACTTGTTTGGGTATTTGCTCCTTGTTCTTGGCGATGAGGCTGTTGGCCGTATTGACGATATTTTGTGTGGAACGGTAGTTTCGTTCGAGTTTGAATATTTTCAATCCCGGGTACTCTTTACTCAGTCCGAGTATATTGTGGATATTCGCTCCCCGGAACGAGTAAATGCTTTGGGCATCGTCGCCCACCACGCAGATGTGGTTGTGGTCTTTTCCCAACTGGTTGACGATGAGGTGTTGGGCGAAATTGGTATCTTGATACTCGTCTACCAAGATGTAGGCGAACAGGTTGCGATAGTGTTGCAGCACGTCGGGGTGATCCCTGAAAAGTATATTGGTATTGAGCAGCAGGTCGTCGAAATCCATTGCCCCCGACACGAAACAGCGTTGTCGGTAGATACGGTATATTTCGTGAATGAGGGGCCGTTTCGAACGAGTATCCATCTCGATAAGTTCCCGGTTTCGCGCATAGGCTTGCGGTTCGATGAGGGCATTTTTCGCATGGGAAATAATCGCCTGCACGGTTGTGGGTTTGTATGTCTTATCGTCGAGTTGAAGTTCTCTGATAATGCTTTTTATAAGCGACAGGGAATCGGAGGCATCGTAGATGGTGAAGTCGTGACGATAGCCGAGCCGGTCGGCATTGGCTCGGAGTATGCGGGAGAAAATGGAGTGAAACGTCCCTGCCCACAAGCGTTGAGCTGTCTCTGTTCCTACCAATGCGGCGATGCGTTCTTTCATCTCGTTGGCCGCTTTGTTGGTGAAGGTGAGTGCCAGCAGCCGGTAGGGCGGATATCCCATTTGCAGCAGGTGTGCTATCTTGTAGGTAAGTACTCTTGTTTTACCCGATCCGGCTCCGGCGATAACCAATTCCGGTCCATCGGTATAGAGTACGGCTTCGCGTTGCTGGTCGTTCAGACTGTTCAGAAAATCTTGTTCCACTTTTCTTTTCCTTTGCTTCGTGCAAAGATAGTGTAAAGGGTTAATAGAAACAAGCCTCGGTTTTGTCTGTGTGTTATCTATTTTTTTGAGAATCATACTTTCGTCATTGCAGAATCGGGTTTTATTTCTTCTTTTCAAGTACTGTATCGGTGGTGGCGGAGTTTTATTCTTGGTTCATTCTTCTCAGCAACGAGAAGAACGAACCGTTCGGGCTGCTGTTTTTTATTAACCCCTCCGTCACTTCGTGCCACCTCCCCTATATTTTGCGGTGCAAAACACAGAGGAGGAGATTGATAGTAACCCTCCGCTCATTGCAGTGCGATACCCCCGCATACGGGGCACGGCAAGGGGAGAAGGTTGAATACTAATGATTTTCTTTCCCTGTCAAAGAAAGTCCTTGTTACATTAATTCGCTTTATTTGTTCATTCTTCTC
>ERZ773193.3054-NODE-3054-length-16114-cov-18.533034_pt1 | contig 16114 bp, 9 predicted proteins | sample MGYA00511110_ERZ773193 | MGnify/ENA primary metagenome ERZ773193 (study PRJEB29015, sample SAMEA2737784) | human gut metagenome | biome: human gut; feature: human-associated habitat; material: faeces | place: China | collected 2012 ...
TCAGCAGGTTGTACTCTGCTGCGTTGGGGTAAGCCTGGGTGTAGAAGTTGTACATAGCGGGGTTTGCCATGTTGTCGTACAGATAGGTATCGACCAGAGAGCCGGAGGGAGTGACAGCGCCGGACAGCAGCTGGCCCACACCGTTGATACCGGTCTGGCCCACGTCGCCGTTCCACATCGCAGCGTCGATGCCGTAGTCCTCACCGCAGATCTCGGGGTTGAGGAAGTCCAGCTCGATGGCGTTGGAGCTGTTGATGAGGACGACGATGTTCTTGAAAGTACCGTTGTCCTTCAGAGCCTTCAGGTTCTGCAGCAGCTCGATCTCTTCAGCGGACAGAGCGAGGTAGTTGCCGTCGCCCTCCTGACCGGAGATCCAGTTGTCGCTGGTGCCATTCTCGCCGCTGGGAAGGTCTGCGCCCTCACCGCCGGAGCGGGAGAGGACCACGATCGCAGCGTCGCCGTACTCAGCAAAGCTGGACTCAGCGCTGGACAGAGCGCTCCAGGGAGCCTCGTTGACAGCGTACTGGGTGTTCGCCTCCAGAGTATCGGAGATGGAAGCGGGGGTCAGGCGGCTGTACTTGCTCATCATGGAGTCAGAGCTGTACAGGTCCCACAGGGTCTGGTTGATGGTGATGCCCTGCGCTTCCAGAGCCTGCTTGAGGTTGGGAGCCTTGCTGGTATCGACAGAGCCGGAGCCGGTGCCGCCGTACATCAGGTCCACAGAGCCGTGGCCGAACAGGCTGACCTTAGCGCCGCTGGCCAGAGGCAGGGCATTGTTCTCGTTCTTCAGCAGAGCTGCGCCCTCGGCCTCGACCGTCGCGCACAGTTCGGCCTCGTAAGCCTCGCGCTCCTCATCGGAAGCAAAGCCCTTCTTGAAGTATTCGGTATCGCCGGTATTCTCGCCGTGGATGATCTTATAGGTAGATGCATTCAGAGCGACGTTGAGGGTGGTAGCGTACTGGTTTGCGATGATGTTGCCCACGATGGCAGCGACGGTCAGGATAGCCGTCAGGCCGGTGAGAACAGACCACAGCCGTACTTTCGGTTTGGTGTTTTTCACAGATTCTCCTCCTTTTTCTATAACAACCGCCGGTCGGCGGAATGTTTCACAAATCAGACCCAGTTTGCACTTTTGGACTTGGTCTTGACCAGCTTGTAGCTGGGGTTCGGGGTGTCCACATGACGGAAGGAAGCGGTGTCGGTGCAGTCACCGGCCACAGCCTTGACCTCGATCTCGCCGGTCAGCGGCACACGGAAGCTGAAGACGTGCTCGCCGGTCTGCTCGCCGGCCTTCTCGCCGTTGACGTAGAGGGCGACGGACTTCTGGTTGGAGTAGACCTTCACTTCCATCTCGCTCTCCGTGCGGTCGGTGAACCGCTTGGAACAGATGTGGACAAAGTTCTCGTCGCTCCACCATGCCTTGTAGAGGTAGAAGCTGTCCTTCCGGGTCTTCCGGTCGAAGGTGACGAGGCCCTTATGGTTCATGCCCGGCTCGCCGCCCTGGTCGCGGGCGTCGGCTGCAAAGTCGAACATATTCCAGACGTGGGTCGCCCACATCCACTTATGCCGGTCGAAGCAGCGGAGCATGTACTCGTGATACTTTGCCTGATACTCTTCGGTGTGGTCGCCGCGGCGGGGCTTCGAGCTGTGGAGGTTCGGCATACCCTCGGCACCGTACTCGGAGAAGCCCAGAGGACGGCCCGGGTAGACCAGATGGAAGAAGTCCATCCACAGGTCGTTCAGGAACAGGCCCGGCACATACCAGCCGAGGTAGAGGTTCCAGCTGACGAGGTCGGTGATGTGGGCCACCGGGTTGAAGGGGCCGCACATGGCGTAGCAGGCCAGCGTGGTCAGGCGGGTGGAGTCCATCTTGTGGCACAGGTCGTTCAGCTCGCGGTGATTGTCGAGCATATCGGCCTTGTCCTTGGTGGAGATGGTGATCTCATTGGAGACGCCCCAGCAGACGATGCAGGGGTGGTTGTAGTTCTGATAGATGAGCTCCTTCATCTGGCTGATGGTATTGGCGCGGCCATTGGGCAGGTGCTCGGAGATGTAGGGGATCTCAGCCCAGACCACCATGCCGTACTGGTCACAGAGGTCGTAGAAGTACTGGTCGTGCTGGTAGTGGGCCAGCCGGATGGTGTTGGCACCCAGCTCCCGGATGAGGGCCATATCCTCATCGTGCATCTCGCGGGTGATGGCGTTGCCCACACCCTTGCGGTCCTGATGGCGGGAGACGCCGTGGAGCGGATAGGGACGGCCATTAAGGAAGAAGCCGTTCCTGGAGTCCACCGAGAAGGTGCGCAGACCCACGCGGGTGGAAACTTCGTCCACCACGGTGCCGTCGCTGCTCAGGCGGACGACACAGGTGTAGAGGTAGGGGTCCTTCACGCCGTCCCAGAGGTGGGGAGCGTCGAGGTGGAGCTGAGCGTCTGCGCCCTCAGCCCTGGCCACGATGCTGCCGGCTGCGTCCTGCAGCTCGACGGAGACAGCGCCCTCACCTTCCACGATGGTCTCGACCCGGATGTCAGCCTTGCCGTCCTTGAGGACGGGGGTGATCTTGACGCCGGTGTCGCCGAAGTGGCCCAGCGCGATGTGGTTCTTGCTGACCACCATCAGGCTGATGTCGCGGTAGATGCCGCCGTAGAATGTAAAGTCGGCCTTCTGGGGGTAGATGTGGTCGTTGATGCTGTTGTCCACCTCGACGGTGAGCTGGTTGTCTTTTGCCAGCAGGTCGGAGACATGGACACGGAAGGTGGAGTAGCCGCCGTCGTGGGTACAGATGTTCCTGCCGTTCAGCAGAACTTTGGCGCTGGAATTGACGCCCTCGAACTGCAGCCAGACTTCCTGCGAAGCTGCGTCGAACGCCGGAGCGGCAAAGGTGGTGCTGTAGGTGCAGGTGCCGCGCCAGTAATCGTTGCCGCCGTCCTGGCCGTCTTTTGCGTTCCAAGTGTGGGGCAGCTCCACCAGAGTGGTCTTGCCGTCCGGCCCGGTGAACTGCCAGTCCTGCATGAGCTTGGCGATGCTTCGCATTCGTTTTCCTCCCGTGTATCTGTAGCGTTTTCTCTGTTGTGCGGTCGTTTTTCTGTCTTTCGCTATTATTTTATCAAAGACTTTTCCTTTCGCAAGACCGTTGCGATAATCGGTCGAATGGTGTGGATATTCGGTTTTGCTCTCACAAATCGAAGCTGATATATTTGTGCATCTCTCACAAACAGTTGGATACAACGAGAAAAATGCAAAAAGAAAAGAGACCGTCCCACATTTATTTTGTGAGACGGTCTTAAACCTCTTCGTTACGCCTGCGGCGTGGGGCAGGCTCTCCCTCATACAACCTCTCAGTCTGCTTCGCAGACAGCTCCCCTTGTAGGGGAGCCTCTGGCGAAGAGACGAAGCTTTGCGGAATGCCAAGGCCTCTCCTCGATAGGAGCAACAACGACGACCGCCGCCAGTGGCGGAAACAGGGAGTCGTTGTTGGGGCCGCGGCCAGCAAGACACAAGCAAAGCGCTGCGGATGCTGGGTGCCGCAACCCGGGCAGTGGCAGCGCGTTAGCGCTGACGGAGAGGTTATCCCCTCTGCGGAAAAATGATCTTCACCGCAAAGAACCCGTTCTGGCTCTCTGTGGTCAGGGTACCTTTATACTTCTGAACGATGCGGTTGGTCACTTTGACGGCGTAATGGGCGGCACGGGTGTCGGCAGACTCCGCCGGGCGGTCGGGGCTGATGACGTTCACCACCACGAAGCTCTGCCGGGTACAGACCAGCAGGTCGATGCAGCGGCGCTCCGGTTCCGGCACCTTCACTGCACTTTCAATGGCGTGGTCCAGCATATTGGCAAAAAGGGCGTAGAGGTCGCTGGCCTCAAAAAAGTTCAGACAGCTGCCGTCCGTCACCGCGTTGAGCTGGATGCGGCGGGACTCGCAGAGCAGGCTCTTTTCCGTGAGCACCACGTCCAGCACCTCATTGCCGGTGTTTCGGCTGGCGTCGTAGAGCTGAGCGGCCTTTTCGGCCTCGTCGATGTGGGCTTTCAGCTCCGGGTCTGCCGGGGCGCTCGACATCTGGCGAAGCGCGGCGATTTGAAGCTTCAGCTCGTGGCAGCGCTTGTTGATGATCTGGACGTTCTGCCGCGCCACCTGGTACTGCTCCCGCTGGCGCTCATATAAAAGGTTGAGGGTGTCCATCTCCTTCTGCATGGACGAGAGCTTGAACACCTCGGTCTGGAAGTAGAGCAGGGTCAGGAAGTAAAACTGCCCGACAAACATCGTCATGACGAGACTGCGATCCAGCACCACCACCTGCCCGCCGCTCAGCAGCGCAGCCTGGAACATGAAGAGGATTCCGATGAAAAAGGCGCTGGTCAGCTGGCGCGGGCCGATGTTATACGCTCCTTTATAAGACATCTTCCGGGAGAGGGTGGTGCAGATAACAAAATAAAAGAATGCACCAGCGGCCAGTTGTGCCAGCATGACCGGCAGGCTTCTGAGGTCAAGGGGCGTTCCCCGCCACTCGAAGAACACTTCCACCAGATGCCAGCACTCGTAAGCGGTCTGGGAGGCAAGCAGGCTCCATACGGCACAGTAGAGCGCACTCTTTTTGTCTATCTCAACGCAGGCGTATATCATCATGCCCAGCAGAACGAAAAACGCGACATAGAGTGTCAGCAGAGAGAATTGAAGTTCATGGAGGCTGGTGCTCTGGGCCGAGGGGTCGAGCACATAGGTCAGCCCCAGCAGCGGCAGCAGCATCCCCAGCGCCCGCAGGCGGGCGTGAGGCCGGTGCTTGAGCGGGATGCAGAACGCCACCGCAGCAGTCCACCGCAGCAATGCCCGGAAGATGACATGGCGTGCAAGAAGATTCACAGCACACCTCCGATGTAGGACGCCACCGCCGTCAGGAAAGCCGCACGCTGGCGGCGGCTGATCTCCAGGTGGTCGGTGTTGACGTGGACAAAGTCGTTCTCCACAGCCTTTACATATTTCAGGTTGACCAGATAACACTGGTTACAGCGGGAGAAATGGTACTGCGCCAGCTGCTTTTCGGCGCTGGCAAGGCTGGCACGGACGGAAAACTCACCCTTGGTGGTGTGATACCAGAGCAGCCGGTCATGGGTCTCGAGATAGTAGATGTCGCCAGTAGAGAGCACCTGCATCCCGCCTCCGGCCAGCTGTAAAACGACCTGCCCGCCCCGGCGGCGCTGCACCCGCTGAACAGCCCGTGAGAGCTTGGTGCAGAACTGGTAGTAGTTCACCGGCTTGAGGACATAGTCCAGTGCGTCCACCTCGTAGCCCTTGATGGCGTACTGCGCCATGTTGGTCACAAACACCAGCACGGCGTCTGCGTCCACGGCCCGTATCTTCTCCGCCGCGCCGAAGCCGTCCAGTCCCGGCATCTCCACATCCATAAAGATGATGTCATACCCCGGCTCGTAGTGCTCCGCGATGACAGCTCCATCCTCGATGGGCAGCACCTCGACCTGCAGGCTGTTCTCGGCGGCGTACTGCCGGATGAACCGGCACAGCTCGTCCCGCACTTCCTGCTGGTCTTCGACGACAGCAATTTTCAGCATCCCGCAGTCTCTCCCTTCTCCGTTCCATTCCATTTGCTGCTTTTTATTGAAACATACTTTGGTGCGAAATGCAACGGAGAAGTTCGAAATCGCTTTCAGCCCATGACGACCTGCACGTTCACCTCGGCACCCTCCGCTGCCAGCGGCAGAACACTGCCTTGCAGAGGCTTGCCGTCCACGGTCACGCTCTTGACGCCATGCTGCACTCCGGCGGTATTGTCCACCGTGATGTGATAGGTCGCCCCACGGAAGCGGCGGGTCACAGTGAAGCCGGACAGGGTGTGCGGGATGCAGGGGTCCACCTTCAGTCCGTCCAGCGTGGGCTGGATGCCCAGAATATACTGGCTCACATTGAAGAACGTCCACGCCGCCGTGCCGGTCAGCCAGCTGTTCTTGGCCTCGCCAAAGGTGGGCGCATCCCTGCCGGCTACCATCTGGCTGTAGACATAGGGCTCTGTGCGGTGTATCTCCGAAATATCCTCAATGTAGGCCGGGCAGGTCTTGCGGTAGACCTCAAAGGCACGATCGCCGTGGCCCAAAACGGCCTCAGCGCAGCTGATCCACGGGTTATTGTGGCAGAAAATGCCGGCGTTCTCTTTGTATCCCGGAGGATAGCTGGAGATCTCGCCCAGATTGAGCTGATAGCTGGTGTAGGCCGGCTGATGCAGCACCACGCCATATTTCGTATCCAGCCGCTCTTCCACGCTCTTCAACGCCTGCGCAGCCTGACCGCTCTCCCGGCCAATGCCGGCCATAACACACATACCCTGCGGTTCGATAAAGATTTGGCCCTCCGTACACTCTTTGCTGCCCACCGGCTTGCCAAAGGCATCGTAGGCGCGGCGGAACCATGCTCCGTCCCAGCCAGCCGTCAGCGCGGCCTGCTCCACGGCCTCAATGCTCTTGCGGGCAGCGGCCGCTTCCTCATCCAGATGCAAGTGGTCGCACAGTTCGGCGTACTCCCGGCCATACTTGACGAACATACCGGCGATGAACACGCTCTCGGCTACCGGACCCTCGCTGGGGCCGGTGATCTGAAAGCTCTCACCCGGGTGCTCGGAGAAGCAGTTCAGGTTCAGGCAGTCGTTCCAGTCGGCGCGGCCAATGAGCGGCAGGCCGTGGGGGCCAAGGTGCGTAACGGTGAAGTTGAAGCTGCGGCGCAGATGTTCCAGCAGCGGCTGGGCCTTGGACTCGTCATTATCGAACGGCACCTGCTCATCCAGGATGCTCCAGTCTCCGGTCTCCCGCAGGTAGGCGGCAGCGCCGGCGATGAGCCACAGCGGGTCGTCGTTGAAGCCAGTGCCGATGTCGCGGTTTCCCTTTTTGGTCAGCGGCTGATACTGATGGTAAGCACTGCCATCCTCAAACTGAGTGGCTGCGATATCCAGTATTCGCTCGCGGGCACGCTCCGGAATCAGATGGACGAAACCGAGCAGATCCTGGCAGGAGTCACGGAACCCCATTCCACGGCCGATACCGGATTCGTAATAAGAAGCGCTTCGGGACATATTGAAGGTAACCATGCACTGGTACTGGTTCCAGATATTTACCATGCGATCCACTTCCCTGGAGTCAGAGGAAATATGATATCGGGACAGAAGCTCTGTCCAGTAATGGCGAAGCGCAAGAAAAGCATCTTGTACCTGATCAGGATTATGATAGCGTGACAAAAGGGCATGGGCAGGTTTTTTGTTGATGACACCCGGCGCTTCCCATTTTTCTTCAACGGGTACTTCGACATATGCGGTGACAAAAATAAAGGTTTTGCTTTCGCCCGGCTGAAGCGTCAGATCAATCTGATGGGCTGCAATAGGAGACCAGCCACTGGCTACGGAATTGGAGAGCTGGCCTTTTTCAACAGCGGAAGGATTCTGATTGCTGCGGTATGGACCAAGAAAGGAATCCCGGTCTGTCTCGAAAGCATCTATGGGTGTGTTGACAGAAAACAGAGCGTAGTGATTCCGGCGTTCCCGGTATTCCGTTTTATGATAAAGAATAGAACCTTCTATTTCCACCTCTCCAGTGCTGAAGTTACGCTGGAAATTCTTCATATCATCATCTGCATTCCAGAGACACCATTCCAGATAAGAAAACAACTGAATTGTTTTCTCCTGCTCAGAATCATTGGTAAGCGTAAGCTGATTGATCTCGCAGGAATCCTCAAGGGGTACGAAGGTGAGCAGAGAGGCCTTCAGATGATTTTTCTGCCCGGTAAAGCGGCTGTATCCCATTCCATGCCGGCATTCATAAAAATCCAGAGGTGTCTGGGTCGGCTGCCAGCCGGGATTCCAGATGCTGTTTCCTTCTTTAAGATAGAAATATCTGCCATTGGAATCCGCAGGGACGTTGTTGTAGCGATAGCGGGTCAGACGGAGAAGTTTTGCATCTTTATAGAAAGAGTAGCCGCCGCAGGTGTTGGAAATAAGACTGAAAAAATCGCGGCAGCCAAGATAGTTGATCCAGGGAAGCGGCGTTGCAGGATCCGTGATGACATATTCCCGGTTGATATCATCAAAGTAACCGTATTTCATAAAACCCTCCATTCTACAGACGCCTTTGTGCCGAAGAAGCTCTGCGCAGATCCTCTTTTGAAATGAGGTTTCAGGCTGCTTTTGGACGTCTGCTGTGCAAGAAAGCCTGTGCCAGGCAACTACAGTTTAAACGATTAAGTTAAACGCAGAGCTATTATATATTTCGAATTATATTGGAAAAATGCGATAAAATCAATGAAAATGAAAAAGCGCAGCTTACGAAAATGAAAGCGTCAAAGGACGGTTTTCTGGGTTATGTTGACGAAAATGCAGCGAAACTGCAAAACACATGTATGAAAAGAGAATAAAATATAAATAAGCAACAAAAATCAGGAAATTAAATTGTATAAAATGGCAAAATGATTAAAAATAATAAAAAAATATTGAAATATATGTGCATGACGCATATAATGCAATTAAAGAAAACGTTTAAGTATATCGTTTACGTAACAAACTGTTGCATGAAAGAAAACAGCAGGATATAAGGATAAGACGCAATGAAAAAAACGGAGGCGTCGAAGGCAGGAGGTAGGCGATATGGTTTCCTTAAAAGACATCGCAAAGGAATGTCAGGTTTCCGTTGCAACAGTCAGCAAGGCGCTGAACGATCATGCAGACATCAGCGAAGAACGCAAGAAGATGATCCGTGAGAAGGCAGAAGAAATGGGATATCGTCCGAATCTGTTTGCGAGGACATTGAAGACGAATCGCAGTTATAACATCGGAGTTCTTTTCACAGATGCAGAGCATAATGGTCTGACGCATGATTATTTCGCTGCAGTGCTGGACAGCTTCAAGGTGGCCGCAGAGGCAAGAGATTATGATCTTACATTTGTCAATTGCGGAGGCTCCGGCGGAAAGCGGATGACGTATCTGGAGCATGCCAGATATCGGGGATTTGACGGAATTATGATCGCATGTGTTGATTTTTCAGAGCCGGAGGTGCTGCAGCTTGCACTGAGTGATATTCCGGTTGTGACCATCGACTATATCTTCAATGATCGTCTGGCAGTTGTTTCGGATAATGCAAAGGGAATGGAAGATCTGTTCACTTATATTTATCAGATGGGACATCGAAGAATTGCATATATCCACGGTACAGATTCCGCAGTTACAACAAACCGCCTGTCCTCTTTTTACAGGACAGCAGAAAAGCTTGGGGTGGAGATCCCGGATGAATATGTGATGATGACAAGATACCGCGATACCAAGGGCGCGGGGGAAGCGACAGAGAAGCTTCATGATCTGAGAAGACCGCCGACTTGTATTATATATCCGGACGATTTTGCAGCATTTGGAGGCATTCATGTAATCCGTGAACGGGGAATGTCTATCCCGGAAGATATTTCCATTGCAGGCTACGATGGAATCCGGTTGGCGAAGCTGACCGTTCCGAATCTTACGACACTCTGTCAGGATACACAGCATCTTGGACAGTACGCAGCAGAGAAGTTGATCGATCTGATCGAAAAGCCCAAAACTGCAATGCGGAATATCACGATAGTACAGGGAAAATTGTATGAGGGTCAAACAGTTTTAAAGCTGGATGGCAGCAGAGGGTAGTGCGGTAATAGCTACTTCGGAAACCACGGTAAAGGGTGGAGGATACTGAAAGCTCCGGAGAATGCTTAAATTTTATAAACTCATAGGAGGGTTTAGGGTATGAAAAAGAAAATGCTTGGTTTGTTACTTTCAACAGCAATGCTGGCAACGACAGTAGCAGGGTGCGGATCCACAGCAGCAACTACTGCTTCTGCACCGGCGGCAGAAGAGACCGTTAAGACAGAAGCTGCAGAATCTACAGCCGCAGATACAGCGGATACAGAGACCGAAGCAGGTGACGGCTCTGAGCTTGCTTATGCGGGCGAGCTCGAGATTATGCATTACTCTACTTCCGAAGAATCTGAAGGAAATGGCGGCTCTGATGGCTTCCGTACCGTATTGGGTGAGTGGGATGACGCACATCCGGATATTACGCTGACACAGACTGTTCTTGCAAATGCAGAGTATAAGACACAGATCGCAACGCTGGCGGCAGCAGATGACCTGCCCGATGTATTCCTGCTTCAGGGCATGAACACCATCGACTGGGCAAAACAGGGTCTGGTTTATGATCTGACAGATGATATCAAAGCATCTCCGTATTATGCGGATTACAATACCGCATATTTCGCACCGTTTACTTATGAAGATTCCATGTACGGCTTCCCGGCTCTGACCGGCGGCACCTGTACCGTTGTGATTTATGATAAGGCAATGTGGAAAGAAGCAGGCTACGATCAGTTTCCGTCTACCTGGGAAGATGTAGAAAAAGCTTCCGAGTACTTTAACGGCAAGGGTATTACGACAGTTGCATTCGGCAACGGCGGCAAGTGGCAGGCAAACTCCGATTTCCTTTCCACACTGGGCAACCGTTACACTGGCCCTGACTGGTTTATGAGCCTGGTGGCAAAGAACGGCGCAGCATTTACAGATGAAGCGTTTGTAAAAGCTCTGGCAGAAACACAGCACCTGTTTACAGAAACAGATATCTTTAATGAAGATTATAACTCTGTAACAAACGAAGACGCTCGTGAATACTACATCTCTGGTGATGCAGCAGCATTCATCGGCGGTAACTGGGATGAATCCTACATCTGGGCAGCCTTAAAGGATGCTGACGAAGAGAAATTCAACAACATGGGCTTTGCGGTTCTGCCTCAGCCTGCAGATGCAACACAGGCTCCGAATTCCCAGAATATCGGTCTTGGATACGCTGTAGCAATCAATTCTAAGGTTGCAAACTGGCAGCAGCGATTGACCTGGCTGAGTACATTACCGGTCCCGCATTTGCAAGCTATGTAGCTGAAAATTATGCACTGGGCGGACTGACCAAGGTTGCAGACGTTGACCTGAGCGCATTCGATCAGATCACACAGGATTTCTACAACTGGTCTTATGTGGATACCGATACCTGTGAAATTTATGATTCTTACATTACTAATGCAGTTTGGGATGTTTTAAATACTGACCTTCAGACAATGATGAATGGTGATATCACTCCTGAAGAAGTAGCCCAGAACGCCCAGAACGCATACGAAGCCAACTACTAAGGAAAATGCCCTGCCCCGCAGAGCAGGGCATTTTCCGCTACTTCTCAAGGAGCGGAGCGCCTTGAGAAGGTTCCGAAATAGGAAAGTACAGAGCCGTTCTGCCTGCCATCAGGCGGGACGGCTTTTGCGCAAAATAAGGGAGGGATCCTTGATGCTGACTGCGATCAAACCAAAAAAAAGAACGATTCTCCTGTATCTGCTGGTGCCGGTGGCGATGTTCGTATTTACTGTTTTTGTACCATTGGTTACAGCACTTGTATACAGTTTTTATGAATGGAAGGGCGGCCCGCAGAAGACGTTTACAGGGCTAACAAACTATATTACGCTGTTCCATGACGGTACCTTCTGGCAGGCCTTTGGACATAATATCTATCTAGTTGTGGCATGTATTATCGGACAGATCGGTATTGCCTTTGTTTTAGTGCTGATGGTAAATTCCAGAGTTGTCAAATTAAAGGGGATCCATCGAACCTTTGGCTTCTTTCCAAGCACAATTTCTGCAGTTTGCCTTGGTTTGATCTGGAACATGATCTATCATAACCAATACGGGATCATCAACTGGTTTTTGAGAACGATCGGCAGACCGGATCTTTGTAAGGTATGGCTCAATGAAACAAAGCTGGTCATGCTGCTTGTCTCCATTCCGCTGATCTGGCAGTATATCGGATACTACATGGTGATCATCCTTTCTGCGATTTCCTCCATCAGTACCGAAATCTTTGAAAGTGCGGAAATTGACGGTGCGAACGGTATACAAAGCGCATTCTATATTACGCTGCCGCTGATCAAGAACACGATGCTTGTCTGCATTACGCTGTGTATTGCAGGTAATATGAAAGCCTTTGACAATATTTATGTTATGACAAAGGGCGGTCCCGGAACATCCTCCATGGTAATGGCGATGTATGGATATCAGGTATCCTTTAACCAGAGTAATATGGGATACGGCAGCTGTATTTCTGTGGGCATCTTTGTATTATCACTTCTTGTAATCGGCGGAGCACAGGGGCTGATCAAAAGGTTCACCAGAGAAAAGGAGGCGTAGGACATGAAAAAGGATAATGGAACACATCGTATCCGCAAAGGAATCCTGGCAGTATTTATGAATCTGATCCTGATCATTTTCTCGTTGTCCTGTATTTTTCCGATGATCTGGATGCTGTACTCTTCGTTAAAAGAAAAGAGGGCATTTAATGCAGATATTGTTGGACTGCCGAAAAATCCGACTCTGATCAATTACATCAGGATTCTGAGCAATTCCGATTATCATCTGGGAGAATCCATGTTCAACAGTGTACGTACAACTACGCTGTCTATCATTTTGATTGTATTATTTTCATTTATTGTCGGTTATATTTTGGCAAGGGTCCATTTTAAGGGAAACCGTGCGCTGTACGTCATGTTTTTGATGGGAATGCTGATTCCGATCCATTCTCTGCTGGTGCCGATCTATGTGGTTTTCAAAAAATGCGGAATTTCCGACCAATGGTATACGCTGCTTTTGCCCTATGTGTCCTTCGGACTTCCGATGGGGATTTTTCTGGTAGAAGGATACGTCAAAACCATTCCGGTTTCGCTGGAAGAGGCAGCTGCAATTGATGGAAGCAGCTTTTCAAATACACTTTGGAGGATCATTCTGCCGATCACCAAACCGATTCTGGTGACAGTTGCGATCATACAGATCTTTAGCTGCTGGAATGAGTTCTCCTTCGCACTGGTACTGATCAAAAATGTGTCACTGCAGACAGTACCGCTGGCACTGACACAGTTTAAGGGACAGTTTGCATCAGATTATCCGAAGCAGATGGCGGCAATGCTGATCACCATGTCTCCTATCGTAATTTTGTATTTTGTGTTCAGTAAGCAGATTATTGAAGGAATGGTTGCAGGTGCGGTAAAGGGATGATCGTACGGATGCTCCGGCTGGTGAAATGCTGTGCAGCAAAAAACAACAGGAGGACTTAACATGAAATTTACGGAAGGATACTGGTTATTGAGTGAGAGGACAAACGGACAGTTCGCATCACAGGCATACCATATAGAAGCAATGGAAAACGGACTGCGGGTAGTGGCTCCGACATCACCGGTATTATCCAGAGGCGACACATTAAATCGACCGACCATTACAATAGAATTCCTCGCGGTTTCTCCGGAGGTGATTTCGGTTCGTGCCTGGCATTATGAGGGTTACAGGACGGGAGAGGCCCGATTTGAGAAAAAGGAGACGACCTGCGATGCAGTTGTGACAATAACGGAGAATGAGGCGGTTCTGGATGCCGGACGCGTGAGCGTGCATGTTGACCGGAAAAACTGGGGCTACAGCTTCTGGGCAGATGGAAAACTGCTGACGTCCTCCGGCTTCCATAATCTCGGCTATGTCCGCTGGGACAGAAGCGTGTCCAGCATGCTGCCGCAGGATAATTATATGAAGGAGCATGAGTACACTCCTTATATGACCCAGGATCTTTTGCTTGCACCCGGAGAAAATGTATATGGCTTCGGAGAACGCTTTACTGCGTTTGTCAAAAATGGTCAGGTAGTAGAAACCTGGAACGAGGATGGAGGTACAGCTTCACAGGTAGCCTATAAAAATATTCCGTTTTATATGACGAATAGAGGCTATGGTGTATTTGTGGATCATACAGGCAATGTGTCCTTTGAGGTGGCAAGCGAGAAGGTGGAGTATGTCGGATTTTCTGTACCCGGGGAAGAGCTCCGGTACTATCTTTTTTACGGACCGACCCATAAGGAAATTCTAAAAGCCTATACAGGTCTGACCGGACGTCCGGCGCTTCCTCCGGCATGGTCCTTTGGACTGTGGCTTTCTACCTCCTTTACGACGGATTATGATGAGCAGACGGTAACCTCTTTTCTGGAAGGCATGGAGGAGAGAAAGATCCCGCTGAGCGTATTCCATTTTGACTGCTTCTGGATGAAAGGACTGCAGTGGTGTGACTTTGAATGGGATCCGGAGACATTTCCGGATGTAAAGGGAATGCTGCAGCGTTATCATGAAAGAGGGCTGAAAATCTGCGTATGGATCAATCCGTATATTGCGCAGGGAACAAAAACCTTCCGGGAAGCTGCAGCAGGCGGTTATCTGTTGAAGCGTGCAGACGGACACGGCATCTGGCAGACCGATAACTGGCAGAACGGTATGGGAGTTGTGGATTTTACAAATCCGAAAGCCTGCAAATGGTATCAGGGCAAGCTGCGCAGCCTGTTGGAAATGGGTGTGGACTGCTTTAAGACGGATTTCGGTGAGAGAATCCCGATCGATGTTGCATACCAGGATGGCAGCGAGCCGGTCAGCATGCACAATTACTATGCATTTCTCTATAACCGCTGTGTTTTTGAACTATTAAAAGAAGTAAAAGGTCAGCAGGAGGCGGTTGTCTTTGCAAGAAGCGCGACAGCAGGAGGACAGCAGTTCCCTGTGCACTGGGGAGGTGACAGCAGCGCATCTTACATTTCCATGGCAGAGACGCTGCGTGGAGGCCTGTCGTTTGCCATGTCTGGATTTTCCTTCTGGAGTCATGATATCGGCGGCTTTGAAAACACTGCCCCTGCAGATGTATACAAACGATGGCTTGCATTTGGCCTGCTTTCCTCTCACAGCCGCCTGCATGGATCGGGAAGCTACCGGGTACCGTGGGCATTTGATGAGCAGGCCTGCGATGTAGCGAGATATTTTGTGCAGCTGAAATGCAGCCTGATGCCGTATCTGTATGCAAAAGCAGTGGAAGCCCATGAGGACGGTACGCCGGTGATGCGTCCTATGGTATTTGAGTTTGAAGACGATCCGGCCTGCCAGACTCTGGATATGCAGTATATGCTGGGGGAAAGTCTGCTGACAGCACCGATCTTTTCGGAGGATGGCAGTGCAGCCTGGTATCTGCCGGAGGGCACGTGGACAAATTATCTGGACGGCACAGTTAAAGAGGGCGGAAGGTTTTACAAGGACAGGTTTGACTATTTCTCCCTGCCGCTTTATGTGCGGGAAAATACCCTGCTGGCAGTCGGCAGCGTGACAGAACGCCCGGATTATGACTATGCGGCAAGCTCTGTGCTGCATCTGTTTGCATTAAAGGATGGAAAAGAAGCAGTCTGCAAAATCCCGGATATCCACGGACAGATTGTGGAAACCGTAAAAGCGATCCGCAGCGGTCAAAAAATTGTTGTAACGGCAGATGGTAAAAACAGGGAAGAGGATGCAGCTTTTGCGTTGGTGCTGCATGACGAAAACGGCAATATGCAGGAGATTTCGATTCCGGCAAAGGGAGAGGCTGTGCTGGAGCTGATCTGAAAAGTCGAAACTGTATCCGTGATATCTGCAGCTTTGGATGGCAGGGCTGACGGATAACAACATGAAATCCGGAATCAGAACAGGGGCGGACGAAAACAATCCGTCCCTGTTTTTTATAGCTGCGGGTCTGGTTTTTTATCGTGTGAAATGATACAATAAAAACGTATACGGTGCAAAAACAGCCTCCGGTGTGATCGGAGACTGTCAAAATAGAAAACAGGAGGATTTATTTCCATGAAAGTGCTTGTAATCAACTGCGGCAGCTCCTCTTTGAAGTATCAGCTGATCGACAGCCAGAGTGAAGAGGTCCTGGCAAAGGGACTGTGTGAAAGAATCGGAATCGAAGGCAGCAGCGTAACCCATCAGAAAGCCGGCGAAGGCAAAAAGACGGAAGCGGTTCTGATGAAGGATCATACCGATGCAGTAAAGGTTGTGATCGAGAAGCTGACAGATCCTGCAGAGGGCGTGATCGCATCTCTGAAGGAAATTGATGCAGTAGGTCACAGAATCGTACATGGCGGAGAAAAATTCAAGGGATCTGTTGTGATTGATGACAGTGTACTGGAGGCAATTGCGGAGTGCAATGACCTTGCACCGCTTCACAATCCGGCAAACCTG
>ERZ773193.3056-NODE-3056-length-16108-cov-9.475737_pt1 | contig 16108 bp, 16 predicted proteins | sample MGYA00511110_ERZ773193 | MGnify/ENA primary metagenome ERZ773193 (study PRJEB29015, sample SAMEA2737784) | human gut metagenome | biome: human gut; feature: human-associated habitat; material: faeces | place: China | collected 2012 ...
GGTTTACACAAACTTTAGGATACTCCCGCTGAGAAATTCAGCCACCCTGCTTAAAAGCCCAGATCATTTAAGTCCAAACATTATTCCAGTTATTCAATTCCTAAAAAAACCTTCATATCTTCGATCTGTCTCCTGGCATCATCACGCCCCAGCTCATAAACTTCTTTAATCTTCTTCGGGTCTGCCTCCATCCGTCCGATGGTTAAAGGAACGCTTGGGCGGATCACAAAGATCTTTCCTTCTTTTTCCCATTTTTCAATCTCATCTAATGTATGATTATACACATCCGGGCGTTTGTATACAGCTTTTACAAATTCCGGATATTTTCTGTATACAAGTTTTGTCAGACCAGTACCTTCTATTTCTTTCCGGTAGCCTTTATGACGGGTCAGAACTACAACATCCTTTGTATATCCCATTTTCGCAAAAGCCTTAACCGGGATACTGTCTGTACAGCCGCCATCCAACAGCTTCAATCCTGCTGTCTTTACGATCTTAGACACAAGGGGTAAGGAAGCGGAAGCTCTCATCCGGTCGATCTGCTCCTTCATATCTGTAATAGGAAGATACTCTGCCTTTCCAGTCTCCACATTGCTGCAGCCTACATAAAATTTTGTAGGGCTTTTCTTAAATGCCTCATAATCATATGGATCCAGCTTTTCAGGCAGTGTGTGATAGCAGAATTTCTCTCCTGCAATGTTACCAGTTAAAAGAAGGCTGCGAAAGCTCATAAACTGCCAGTTGCGGCAATACTTCATGTAATACCGGATACTTCTGCCTTTCTGTCCGGATACAAAGGAACATCCATGGATCGCACCTGCGGATACACCGATCACACCATCAAAGGTAATGCCGTTTTCCATAAACACATCCAGAACTCCTGCTGTATAAATACCTCTCATGCCGCCGCCTTCAAGCACCAGCCCTGTCTTTTTTTCTCCCATGCTTCATTCTTCCGGCTCTGAAACCGGCTCCTCTTCCTGCTTTGTCTCTTCTTCTGTCGTATTTTCAGTCATTTCACCTGGCTCTTCCACCAGGTCTTCTTTCTGGTCTTTTACCGGCTCTTCTGCAGCCTCTTCCGGGACAAAATCATCCTCAGTTACAACATCTGCATTATCTTTCTCTGCTGTCTCCTCTTCCTGATGAAGAGCTGCTCCACATTTGCTGCAGAAAGCGTCCCCTTTTCTTACCAGTGCATTACAGCAGGGGCATTTTTCTGTAATGCAATCAATTCTTTTAGCAAAGCCAGCAAAAGCTGCTCATTCTCTGAATTTCCATTGTGCAATTCCTCACATATCTGCTCTAACACCTTTGATAATCGAAATGACATATAATTGCCTGACACTACCTTAATTTCCTGCTCTAACACTGCCTTTCGATAATATTCACCTTTCGGCACTCCCGATAATATAATTTTTGCCTCAACTTCTGCTTTTTCTTCATCACTCAGCCAGAATGCGATTGTATTATGCCGAAATCTATCCTCCCGTTTACACGCCATCTTCCTCACCTCGATCCACTTTTCCAAGACGGTCTGCAATTTTCTCCTGTGCATCCCTTGACTGGTGGCAATAGGTTTCAATTGTTGTCGTCACCTTTCCATGTCCCAGCCTCTTAGCAATCTCAATCGGACTGACCCCCATCTGCACCAGCATACTTGCATGACTGTGTCTGATACAATGTACTGTGATTTTCTTAACTCCAGACAGCTTAATTCCGCGTTCCATCTCATGCTCAAAGAAACTCTTTGTTCTTCCTGCAAATAATCTGGTTCCCGGTTTTGGTCGATACAATGTGCTGATATATTCTCGAATCTCGTCCTGCAATTCCTTATGAATAGTTATCACTCGTACCGAACTTTCTGTCTTTGGAGCTGTAATCAAATCTTCTCCATCAAGCCTTGTAAGTGATTCATCCACCCGGATAGTTCCATCCTCGAAATTTACATCTTTCACCTGCAAAGCAAGTAATTCTCCGATACGCATACCTGTCCAGAACAATATCTGAAATGCCATCCATGAATCTCTTTTATCCATGATTGCGTCTGAAAATTTCTGAAATTCTTCCAGCGTCCAGTAGGGACGTTCATCCGCTTTACTTTTCCCCATACTGCCTGCTTTGTGGCATGGATTGGAACGTAATTCATAGAATCGTACCGCATAGTTGAGAATGGAACTAAGCTGATTATTGATTGTTTTCAGATAGGTAGGCTTAAATCCTTTATCAATCATTTCGCCTTGCCACTTTCGTATCATAGGAGCTGTGATTGCATTGATAGGCGTATTTCCAAAATACGGAAGAACCTTATCTTTCATCACATATTCTTTCTGCTTCATAGTAGTTTTCCGCAGTCGTTTCTCCATATCTGCCTTATATATCTCCCAGAAATCATTCAAGGTCATGGTCGGATCAGAAGTTTGCTGCAATATGAAATGCGCATACCATTCCTCTGCTTCCTTCTTCGTCTTAAACCCTCGCTTCTGGGATTTCTTCTTGGTTCCCGTCCAGTCTGTCCACCGATACTGGATATTCCATGTACCGTTTGGATCTCGCTTTGCACTGCAGCTCATGCACTCACCTCCTTGGCTCCGCCGTACCATTTCTCACGAAAATACTCCACCGGAATTTTACCTGCGATTGTAAGGAAACCTTTTCCAGCAAGTTCCTTATTCATTTCTCGCAAAATCTTGTAAGATTTTCCCATGTTCACACCGAGCATCTTTGCAATATCTTCTGCACTGTAGTAAATTTTTTCGTTCATAGCGTTCTTTCCTTTCTTTGTTTCTGTATAGTATCATTTTGTTTCGCTTTTATAATATCGTAACATTTGTTTCGTGTCAATATCTTTTTCCTTCTAATTTTTTATCTTGTGTGGTATGCTATATATGATGTTGAAACATCCATAGCTTTAAAGCAGGAGGAAATCACAATGACAATTGGTGAAAATATAAGGCGCATCCGACAAGAACGACATCTCACTCAAAAACAGTTAGGAGAAATGGTCGGTGCAAGCGAAGCCTACATTCGTGCATACGAAAGCGGCAGAAGAAACCCCAAACCATCTTCCCTTGAAAAAATAGCAGAGGCACTTGCGGTCAACCCTGAAGTCCTTGCAAATTCAGATTTTGATGGTGTGAAAGCCATGCATAGACTGTTTCAGGTATTCCGCCAATATAACGGGGAACTTTTTGAATATAAAGACAAAGACGGAAATGATATGGTTGGCATTGGTTTTGGAACTTTGGCACTGATGCAATCATGGCTGGAACGATATGAAAAATATATGAATGAAGTCGAACAATGTAATGAAATCAAAGATGTCAAAAAACGTGGAGAAGCACTGCTGAAGGCAGAAGCGGACTTTAATCTTTGGATGGATATTTATCCAGAATCAGAAGCATGGCAGGAACGCCTTAAGGTTCAGAAGGCTCATGATGAAGTGATGGATAAAATCGGATTGGTTTCACAAAACAGTATATAACATTGGAGGTATAATCATCATGGAAATTAGATATGATTTACAAAACAACAAAGAAACTGAACTAATCAAAATAATTGACACTGTCACTAATGAATCCTCTTTAGATTCTAGTTTATTGTTTGAGAATTTTAAAAAGAACTGCATAAACATTACTCCCCCTGAAGAAGAGCCCCCTATGATGCAATTTTTAACCATTGACTCATTAAAGAACTATAAAAGCGGTCAATCAATCAAACCTGGAAACATTAAACTGAATATTAAAAAACTCATAAATACCCTACCTGCTATTGTTGAAACTTCTGTTGGGATTCTATATGACATACCAATATTGCAAGTATGTGCTGCATTAACTCTTTGGAAAACTTTATGTAATATTTTTACAGTAGAAATAACACGTGAACAAGCCATAGTCCTTGTCGCGCTATGGAAAAATTGCGATGTTTCTCATTATATTAACCTTTCAAATGGATTTGATGCCGTAAATACCTTATACCAAAAATTAGATGATTGTACCATGAACCAAACCATCTATAATAGAATTATAGATCAACTGATTAATCTTGAGTGCATTGAAGTAATTAATGAAAAAATATGGTTGCGCGAATGGATCAGCCAAAAATATGTAAATTAAATTTTTGTACCCAAAACGTACCCATTCACACTAAAAAAATCCCTACAAAGCCTATAAATAAAAGCTTTGTAGGGATTTAACCCTTTATTCAAACTCGCAGAGTCTGGTTTGATTCAGGTTATTTTAATACAGTTATCTATACTATTTAGTATTGATAACTTATGCCTTTTCCACTCATTATTTTTCGTTTCACACATTTTTAGTACCAATCCAGTACCATTGCTATATTGTCATTATTGTGTGTAGTCCTGGTGGCTTGCAGGTTTGGTTACTATTCAGAAAATAATCTTCTAATGGTTTACAATTCCACCTATGGAAATTATAATCTGCAACCGTTATTTCTGCAACAGAAAATTTGTGATACGAATAGAAAATACCACGATTGGCATCTATGTATTGGGGAAAATTGATCATTTTTTGATCTTTCTCCTCGGCACAATTCTTAATCGTTCCATGTATTTCACATGACATTTAATAGTTTTTCTTCCATTAGATTTCTTTACTATATTTCGAACGCAATTGTGTCCAATATCTTGAAGGATAATATCTTTTTCTCCATAACTCACCATTTTTCTTTTTAATAGTATAATAATTCGAACACATTAAAATACATATTCTCTTTGCTCGACTTACACATACAAAACACAATCTATTAGTCTCTTCCAACAATCTAGAATCATTTTCTGCATTATAATTTGGAAAATGATCTTCTTCCATTCCCATCATAACCACAGCTTCAAACTCCAGACCTTTCGAACTGTGTCTTGTAGAAATCACTATTTGATTCTCTGGCTTACCTATTTTACAAAACTTGTCTATTCCGTATTCAGCATACTCTTCACCGGACATTTCCTTCACTAAATTATCTATATTATCCTTTTCATCCTGAAAATACATATTATGTTCAAGATAATAATCAAAGCGAAGCTCTTCTCTTAAAAATGCAAACCATTCAGTTAAAGACGTTTCATAAATCTTACTTTGTGTCAAAACCTTATATAAGTGTTCTTTTATAATTAATTTTTCATCATCCGTCATATATATCGAGCCATTAACCGATATCAACGAAATCCAAAAGTCTCCTATATCGCCAAAAAGAATTTCTGTATTTTCTTTAACCCATGAAGCACAATTTTCAATCCATTTAACAAAATCACTTCGATTGAATTGATGCTTCACAATATAGTAAGGAATATTCTCTTTCTGACAACTCATCGCTACGTTATTACAATCCGAATTATTTCCAACAAGAACAGCTATCTCTTCATATGGAATTCGTACCTCAATAAGTTTTGGAATAATTTTTTTTACAAAATATTGTATTTGGTCATCCAACTCCTCATTCACTTCTATAAACTTATATATAGCATTTTCATTTTCTCTTGTTTTTGCAACATAACTACGCTTTTGATTCAAAACAAGTTCTGATCCATCAATTATTTCTTGATTACTTCTATAATTATTCCGCAATGTTATTTTCTGTACATCTGGCCTATCAGCTAACTCAAGTAAATAATCAGGAACTGCACCCTGAAATCCATATATTGATTGATCTGGATCTCCCACAGCAAAAAACTTTATATTTGTGTTGTTTATTAATGAAAGAACCATTTCATGAAGTGGTCTTCCTAAATCCTGGTATTCATCAATTAAAAGCCACGGATACTTTGCTGAAATGCATTCTCTTACATATGGTCTTTCTTGTAATAATTTTGTAGACTCAATAATAATAGTTTCATAATCAATGTACCCCGCTTGATATAATAGTTTTTTGTACTCATCAGCTATTAATTCTGCTACTTCATCCCTATCAATACTTATGTTACTCACTCCAGCAACGCCCAACATTCTTGCGCAATTCATTCTTTCGATTTTAAAATACCTGTCATTACACTGTACGTTATTCTTAGCTTTTTCGAAAAGTCTAACTTTTTCTTTTTCAGGAACAAGCTTTATAGGTTTAGGAATGTTTACTAAATATACATCACTAAATTTGCCAAGTATCTCAGTGAGGCAAAAAGAATGTACTGTACCAAGGAATATATTATTTTCTCTAACTAAGCCTAATTCCTTTAGTCTGTCCGTAAATTCTCTTGCAGCCTCTCTACTATAAGTCAAACAAGCTAACCCACGAGGTTCAGAAATCCCCTCTTTTAACAGATGCATAGCTTTTAAAGTTAAAACTGTTGTTTTTCCACTCCCTGGTCCAGCTAACACAACTGTGTTATTTTGACTTTCAAAAGCGGCTTTTTGATATTCATCTTTTTCTATTCTGCTTAATTTTTCTAAATAGTTCATACTCATTCATCTACTTTCGCATAAACATATTCAATGGCTTTTTTTACATAATCAGGACAATTATCAGCAACACATTTCCCCGAAAAAATCTGAGCAAATCTTCCTTTGCCAACACTCTGATCTTCTATCCTTCGTAAGCAAAATTCATAATCCTGATTCTTCAGTTTTCTTTCAAAATTATGCTGTTTCCTTTCACTTTCAACTAATTGATTAAAAGTATCTGTAAAGGCTTTTTCACCTGCTTCTGTAATCGTGCAATCCATCATATCTACTTCAAATGTGTATTTTCCTATAAAATATCCTTGTTCCGAAAAATAAGATGTTAAATTCGTATCTTCTGGTAAACTAATTTCAAGTGCTTCAAATATTCTAGTTGCATTTTCAATTCCAAGCGAACCACTCGCTTCATCATCCTCGACATCTTTTTCCAATACATGGTAATTTCTATTTGATTCTTCTTCGTCAGTACTATTCATCTTTTCGGTATAAAAATCGCCATCTGTTATTACCGCATAAGGAATATTAAGAAATTTAAGCATCTTCATATAAGGCTTAAAATTCGTACAATTAATATTGCATACCACTATCCCCTCCTCGTCTAATGGTTTTCCTAGCAATTCAGCCATTTTAGGAATGATATACTCTTCCGCAATTCCTTCAACAAGCAAAACGCCTCTACCTAAGAAAATCTCACCTCTCTTAACATCAAGATATCTTTCAACATCTAAAAATTCCCCATCAACCATAGACATGCCTGCTGTAGAATGAGCAATGGTATTCCCTTCTTTTTGATGCAAATGTACTAGTGACTTAATTGGAGCTACCGAAGTAATATGTGTTGAATGAGTAGTAAGTATGATAGGAAATCCGTTTCGGTTTATAACATCCTTATATATTAATCTCTGATATACTGGATGGAGATGTGCCTCAGGCTCTTCTATAACCAATAATGTAACTGCGTTATTTCCATATCCATTGTCTGACATGAATGTGTATAATGTAACACTATGTTTCTCATCTAAATCAGATTTCAATACATAATTTCCACTTTCATTAGATATATAACATTCGTTTAAGATTTCACTATTCTCTTTTGCTAATAACTCTGTAAATTCTGCATTAGAAATAAAAGTAGGTACTGTTTTATCCTTTAACATCTGCAGAATCAACGAAATATATAAAATATTATCTAAACCCAAACTTGAATCAGATACTGTTCGATTTGCCATTAACAATTTTAGCGATCCTAATACTCTCGTTGGATCAACTTCCATGGCTTGTAGCGAAATATCATAATCATGGTTTCCAAGAATTTCCGAGAAACGTTTATTGATATGCATGGTCATATCATTGATTTCATCTAAATTCAATACACGATCTCCGCATTTCTTGTACTCATCTGCAATATTTTCCAAAACATCTTTGCTAATTTTGTACTCCTCTAGCATCTTTTTTACCGGAGACTTTTTGCTATTTCGTAAATCTGCTTCAACATCTCTAAGTGCCTTAATAACTTTTATATTAAGGTATTTTCTTTCTCTTGAGCCAAATTTTCTGGACATATCGTTTTTCATATAAACTTCATATTGATATTCTTTCTTTCCAAATTCATCAATATGAGGAAAAAACTTATAACTTAATAAAAGGACCTCATTTCCTTCGGAATCTAGAACAGTTGCATCTGATAACATTGTCATTATTGCAACATTCTTTCTGTAATTACTGATGTAAATCTGAATTAATATTTCCAAATTATTCTCCATAGGATTTTCTAGAGAATCATTAAAATCGCTTTCAGAAAGCATTCTGTCTTCGTCTGAAAGTGTAGGATCTAAAATCAGCTGCAAAGCCTTAATAAAATTAGTTTTGCCAATATTATTTTCGCCTACAATTACAGACTTATGTTGTAAGTCAACATCTAAATCCCTAAAATTCCTATAATTCTTTATAATCACCCTAGATATGTATAAACTGTCCATCGATATCCCTCAATTCATTTTATTTCCATATGTTTATATTGCTTTTGCTCTATATTTGTTACCAAATTTTCAAACTCATCTTTTTTAATTCTTCGCCGTAATCTCTTATTAGTCAGAAATGCACATTTTGCGTCTTCACAATTTTCAAACTTCCAAGCATTAATTTTTACACAGATAATGCTTTCATTATTCTTATAATTTTTTCAATCAGATTCAATAACGTTGCTTTTCCTAAACCTTAAAGTCAAAATACAGTTATTAGCAACGAACTTTAATTCCTCCACTGCAGATTCAGAAACCATATCCACATATGAGTTATAATATAACCTAGCCATTTCTAACGCATTACTTTTCTCTCATTTGTCACTAATAATATTTTTCGTTAATTAAACAGCATCTCTATTTATTCCATCCCTCTATGTAATACTGATTAATACTATCAATTTGTATGTTATCATAGCCATTTTGCACCAAATAATCTTCCAACACATTCCAAACTTCACTAAAAGCATTTTGTACAGGTGGAAAAATATCTGCCGTTGTATACCTCACATATCTTTTTACTTCAAAACCAAAATCATATACTAAAGAATACATATAATCATTAGAATTTATCCGATATGTAATATTGTTTACACCTGCACTTTTTGCATTATACCAGTCTGTAAATACCGATGATAAATACTCGCTCTCCCCATAATAATGAATTCTTCCTTCTTTTCCCCATGCCCCTTGAGTATCATTACTTTCAAAGTGAAGATCTATTATTCCCACGTTATTTATATTCCTATAATGTATCTCATTTGCTAAATACCCAAGGGCGAATGCATACGCTTCCCATGAACTATATCGTATACCCGAAAGTCCCCAACGTGGATTATATGTTCTGTAATCTAATGTTATCATAATGTTCCTCCTTGTATCATAATATTACATCATTTATTATCTTCCACAATTCGCCTAAGTTCTTCAACCGTTACCATATAGCTTTTAAATCTATGTAACATCCTATGGCAATTTGAACATACACAAATCAAATCCTTTTCTGGATTCACAACTACTTCCTCATCTATCTCAGACAATGGTCTAATATGATGTACTTCTATATACCCTTTGCCTAGTTCACCATATTTCTTTTCAAAATCAAAACCACATATCATACATTTTGTTCCATGTATGCGGATGGCAGCCTCTCTATTTTGAGTACTTCGCTCATACTTTGTTGTATAATAAACAGTTTTTCTTCCTTCTGTCTGCGGTTGCAATTCTTCCTGCTTAGATTCTTCTGTCAAATTTATATCGTTGGTAGACATACTTCGTATCCGTTTAACGACCTCACAATTCCAATGATAACCTCGATAAAAATCATTTTCATGTTCCACTGGAACTGTCTCCAAAACCTTTTCAATAGATTCTTTATATAACCATTTAGTAAAATCACTTCCTGTAGGATCAACTTCTTTGACAAAGCCATGGTTTTCTTTGAGATTTCTTACATACTTTGTTTCACTAATTCTTCCATCTGTGCTTGTCTCAAATGCTTTCATTAATGCTTCCGGCAAAGACTTAACATTAACATTTCTTAATAGCATTCTTCCCTGCGGTGCCCATGCCCCAGACTTATCATTGCTTTCAGTATAAACTCTTACATACTCTTCATCTTTTGCCAAAAATCCGAGTACCTCGTAATATTCTCTATCATTAGCAAATTTTAAAACATTACCCCAATCTAACTTCATATATTTTTCTATCCTCTAATTCCCAATTCTTTAGCAATTCTCTTCACTTGAATTATAAAGCTATCATTCTTTCGTTCTTCAGACATTTCTTTTGTTGTAGTCACCGACCATCTATAAATTTGCTCTATACTACCATATCCTCTTTTAAACAATCTGGCATATTTTATACAATTTTCTTTTGTAGGTGCATCAGATAGAATTATCTTCAGTTCTTCATCTGACCATTTACATCCTTTATTGGATATATCACGCTTTTCCTCATTGTCTTTCTCATAGTCAACCAATAGGCTATGCACAAGCGTCATTTTTTCATCATATGACATTCCATCCACTTCATTATCCAATGTATCGTACAAGCTTTCCTTGAAATCTTTTCGCTTCATAGTTTTTCTCCCCTAGTAATATTTTTCAATTTTATTTAAGAGTCCATCAAAATCCATTTCTTCTACATCAAAAAATTCATCTGATTCCAGTCCAGTACTCAACACTGTTTGATACAGATAAAAATCGTATATAATCGGAACATCTTTATTTCCCAACAAGTTTTCTCTTATGCTTCCCGTTTTAGCTAGTAAACATAAATATTGATATGCCCTATCTATATATTGAGTATTGTTATTAGGATGAGCATATGAGAAATGCTGTGTTGGTGTTAATGCAATCAGATTTTCCATATAATCAGCAATAGCTGGATAATCACTAGCCGGAAATATATGATGCATTTGTGTTGCTAAATCTAAATTATGTCTCTCATCACTAACTTCCGTCATTCCAGAACGATATTTATCATTAAATCTGCGTAAATTTCGCTTTGCCCTGTTAATACGATATGTTGTCATATAATCTTCATCTGGCTTAGGTAAAGTCTTCTCGAACTCTTCTCTAGTCATATCTTTGGGCTTTTCTGAAAGAATATCCCTCCAATTTCTCTGATTGTACATAATCATATCTTGAGTGATAACATCTTTAGACAAATGACCTCTCTCTGTACCACATTTCTTATATTTACATGCAAGCGGATTTAAAACTTTAGTAAAAATACGTCCACACTCAGTTGTTCCATTAATTGGTGTATTATGTATTGTAAACTCAGTGTATGTATCTTTTAACTCTTTAAAACTGCTCTTGTCCTGTAGCCTAAAAAAATATTCAAATGCACGATATATACAACTATCTTTAAGTACTTTCTCTATATAAAGGCATAAAAAGTTGTAGCTATTTCTTTCTCTGAAACTTATATATTCTAATATCTCTTGATTTACAATAGTATAAACATACCCATGTCCACTCTTTTCTCCATGAATCACACCTGCTGCATCTAATAACTTGATTGGCTGACCAAAATATTTATCATATTCGTTAGACGCTTTCTTTGTTGGATCCGGCTTACTAAATATCTGTTGAACATTGTCCACTGTATAATCATTGTACCATATATCATTTACCGTAAAACTTTTATTATTTTTTCCACTCGTGTATTCTACTATACAGTCAGATACAAGACACACAACATCCATAGTACATTTTTGATCTATCCATCTTCCGTTATGTGTTTTCCTTATATCATAATCATGTTCATCTAAAAACTGCTGTATTTTTTCATTATCCATTGCTGCACTCCTTTAATACTCCATAGAAAAACACACTTGTAGCATCAACATTTAATGAGCGTGTCTGATAATTTCTAGCTATTTTATAAAAGTGTCTATACTCATCAGAAGAAAAATACTCCATCTGCTCATCTGTAAGTTTCATATTATCCTTTGGAATTAGTACAGCAACCGAGCCATTAACGACTACATTTCTCTTGTTTCTCATTACCCTTGGCTTATATGTCATATTAGGTGTCAAATATACATTTTCATTTCCCACATAGCGATATGCACTAAGTTCTTCAGCCGTATCCTTTTCTATATATTTATCATATCCAGGAATATCTATTATTTTCTTTCCATCATCGCTAATATTTCTTGACTTAATTACCCTGAGACAATTTTCACTTTTTTCCTGAAAAGTGTTTGAATTAGTAATTTGCCTGTCTCTGAAAACAGAAAATTTTCCAAACTCAAGTCTATTAGATATATCGTCAAAAAATCTATCTCTATATATAATCCAATACGGATATTTTTTATCTGTAATATATTGTTGCTTTTGTATTATACTTCTCTTTAAAGTTAATGATTCAACCAAAGTGTCCTTAGGCTGCCCTACTGTATCAATAAACAAACAAACTGTTTCTACCAATACCCCTTTAAATCCATTTTCTCCATAATCTTGAATACAGTCTATCTTCTTATCTGCCAAAATATCTCTTGTCACATTAAATTCTGGTGTATTCAATATTGCTTTTGGCATAATCATTACAACATAATCAGAAATTTTTAATGCTTTTTCCAAAAAAAACTCAAATGTATTAGTTGTATCTTTATTGATATTGTTTTTTAAATACTTAGCTGCCTCTTTAGCCTTTAACTTGGAAAAAGGTGGATTTCCTATAACAAGGTCATATCTTTTATCAAATTGTTTCAGCAATGTATCTGCCAATATATAATTTATACTTATATTATCCGGTATTCTCTGCTTATCTAATAACAGTTTGAGAATTTTTATATTATTTTCATCAATATCTACTACATCAACATTGACTTTTCTAATCCCCTCATATTTTTTAAATATAAATGGCAAAAAATTCCCAACTCCAACAGATGGCTCCAGAATATTTATTTCATCTTTTTCAATATCCGGAAGATTTTTATATATCTCATTAACTATATACTTATTAGTATAGTATGCCGCATTGTTCTCCCTCTGTGAATTAGTCAATTCAGCAATCCTTGCTAATGATGCACTACCTAAATTAAGAGGATTATCCAAAATAAAACTCATTAACTTATTAGGTTTCAACAAGCCATATTCTTTAATAGTTTTACTAATCAATACTGGCGTAAAATGTTCTTGTTCCATAAAATTCTTTATATTTGAAGCAATCTGATAAAATATTTCTGTAGGAACAGCTTCTCCTATGCTCTGGCGGATTTTTATTTCCTCTTTTTTTAATAAACTTCTTTTATTTTTATCACTTAAAGCATTTAATTCTTCCAAAGACTGCTCAACCCATTTAAAATCTGATGGAATTGTCATTATCTTCATTAATTCTCTTATTGAAAACACTCTATCTTCTTCAGGATGTACTGTATTTTGGCTTGCCAGCTGATCATTTCTTGTATGAATACAAGGTGCCACTTTATCCCAGTACTGTCTGGTATACTTATCTCCATTTTTCTGCTTGTTTGGAACAATTACACCATCTACAATCTTATGAGGACGTTTTAATTCATCTTCATTATCAAATGCTGACTGACCTTCTTTTATATTATGAATCCAACATCTCATATCTTCAGGATATGTCCTGAAAGCATGATAAAAATCAGTAGGACAAATTTCTCCCCACTCAAGCTTTGGCATATCTCCGATCACTTGTCTCAATGTTAATTCATTTACATACATAGGATATAATTCTATTGGAGAAACATACTCTGACATTTCCTTGCATACACCAATAACTACAGTTCTTGTTCTTGATGAATTTGAGCCATAATTTTTAAAATTAAGTATTCTACTAGCTATAATGTAATTATCACTTAATTCTTCATACACAACATCTCCTATAGCTTTAACACTGCCATCTGGAGCTGTACACCCCGTCTTCATAAATGCCGCAACATTTTCAAATATAAAAAATCTTGGATTGATCCTCTGAATGAGATGTATTGATTCTACCACAAGACTATTTCTAATAATCTCATTTTCAGCCTTTTTATGGTTAGCAACTGACATCCCCTGACAAGGTGGCGTTGCAATTAAAACATCAACTCTGTCATTGCCTAATTTCTCCCAGCGATCAATTTCTGTAAAAATCTTTTGTTTTGTTTCATCAGTAGTTATATCATCACATATATAACCTGATTCATATTTACATTTATTATTAAACTTCTGAACATTTAATCTTCTCTCAATCAACTCATTTGTAGCTATACATTCAAATCCCGCTTTCTTAAATCCAAAGCACCCTACTCCTGCACAACTAAACAAACTAATATATGTCAATGTTTTATCTTTTAACATCTTAAGCACCTCTTTTATTATGATTGATTTTTCTTGCATCTTCTGGTTTTTCAGAATTATATGGAATCAACCATGTTTTGCCTTTTTTTACCACACCAACAATTCTTCCTTGTTCGCATAAAACTGCTATTCTTCGTGGAGTTATGCCCCACTTTTCTGACATTTCTATAGTAGTTAAATATTCCATTATAAGCCTCCTACATCCATCTATTAGTATATTCACTTATCTGAACAATTGCAAGCATATTTTATCGAACTTTTGTTCTTTTGCAAAATAAAAGGATTAGCGCTTTCTGCTCCTATTCCACATCTTATCATCCACCTTTTCCTTCCCTGCATCCCTACTGACGCTCTCATTATAAATTCTTTGAAACTCCTCATAAAGTTCATCACCATCCAGCTTTATTCCCATCCTCTTCATAACATCTGAAAACAGCCTTATACTTCCACTTACGTCTGCAATATCAAATCCGAATATATCCGCCTTAACAGGAACATCTACATCTTCATATACTCCACACTCAGATAACCTATCAGCAATCCATTCAACCTTATCAGCAGCCATCGGAATAACCGGAACCTCATCATCTACAGCTACTTTCTTACCTGTATAAATCTGTTCCGCATCACCATCATCCATTTCACGAGATTTCTCAACATACAAGTCTGCCTGTTCTTTTTTGATATTACTCCGTTCGTCTATAGCAGAAAAATCTTTCTCTCGACTTATTTCCGTATCAACGTCCTCAAAATTAGTAACTTCCTTTATCTCAACTTCTGATACAGCCACCTGCTCATCCATCTCCGGTATCTCAATCTCCTTATTCCCAACAATCTCCTCATCCTCCGACACCGCATAATACGCTGTATACAAATCATCTTTCATAATACCTTCCACAAGCTGAAGTTGCTTCTTAACTTTCCTTTTCTCCATTTTAAGCTCATCCAGTTCTTCCTGCACTCCAACGTGCCACACCTGATATTCCCGATACTGCTCATCTGTCTTAATCCTGTGTTTCCTGCTGGAGTTTTCCTTATATATCTCCTGCTGTCTGTCATCAATCCGCTGCATTTTTTCCTGCTGTTCACTCCGGTACTTCACAAGTTCCACAACATCCTTGATATCATTATTTCCAAGTAGCAGATACTCGTCCTGCAGCTGATGAAACCTTTTCAATTCTTCCGTATACTTTGCCCCTCCAACCACAAATCGTTTCTGCTCCACAATTCTCAACCTATATAGCTTTGCATAAAATCGTTTCTGGTATGGTGATAGCTTCGTCCTGTGCAATCCTCTACTATCCGACGAATAAAAATAAGGCTTTGTCATCCAAGGCATATCCACATGATGTATCATACTATCCTCTGTAAACATTTCATCCATCTTTGCCAGACTATGATAATATTTAAATCCTGGTGCCTGCACTTCCATCCACGCACCTTTCTTGAACACATACCCCAGACTTCTCATCTGATACCTGAAATGTTCTACATTTCCTGCCACATACGCACACATATTAGCATCACGAAGTATAATATCCTTCATCGACATTTCCTTTTCCCACTGGTCTCTGCTGATGTTCTTAGGATTTTTGCTATACTCTGCAGGCATTATTGAAAGTCCCAGCTCATCACAATATTTATTTGTAATCGGCTGCAGATGATTCTTCCAGTTGCCCTTAGGCGAATTATATTTCCTGCCTGTTGTTATACTTACGCTGTTCCATATCAGATGCCCATGCATATGTTCCCTGTCGGTATGAACCGCATACACAGCCTCATAATCATCACCAAGTACGTCCTTTGCAAAATGCTCCAACACATACATTGCCTGCTCTGCCGTTACTTTTTCTTC
>ERZ773193.3061-NODE-3061-length-16090-cov-10.019270_pt1 | contig 16090 bp, 8 predicted proteins | sample MGYA00511110_ERZ773193 | MGnify/ENA primary metagenome ERZ773193 (study PRJEB29015, sample SAMEA2737784) | human gut metagenome | biome: human gut; feature: human-associated habitat; material: faeces | place: China | collected 2012 ...
ACCTGTATACCATGAACAATCCGGTGGTTGCCCGCAGGATCTGTGAGGGAATTCAACATATTATATGAGATAAAAGACACATATCTTATAGTATCGGCACGCCGGATAGCTATTTTCATACGATTAAAGATTACTGTAATGAATTCCTGCACTAGACCATTTTGTACTTACCAGCCATATTTTCATCTGCATCTTCAATCGGCAGGACAACCTGCGTAATGAATTTGGAGGGATCCTTATGCTGGGGCGGACCCTCCAGATAAATGTGACGCAGAGTACCGCGTGGAGAAAAATGATGCTCCGCCGCGTATTCTGACAGCCGCTGCCCCACAGTGGGCAGATTCTCGTAAGCACCATGATGATAGATGCTGAGGACATCCGTTGGCGGCAGGAGTGTTACAAACTCTCCCTTGCTTCCGGGCGGAACCGCTACGCAGAAGGCTGCCTCCAGCGGGGCATTGATGGAATACTCGATAAAATACATCCGGCGCGTGGTGTCCGTCCCATAGGCACGCATAGCCTCCAACGCCGTGTTACGCAGCAGCACCGTCTTCTCCGCAATGGAATCGCTTCGATAACATTTCCGATAGACAAGCTGGTCTGGCAGCCGTAATTTCCTGACCTGCGGGGGCACGACCGAGGTGCGTTCATAGAGCTTTTCAATATTCAGATTCAGTTGGTCGCGCAGCTTTTCCAGCCGTCGGATCATTGGTAGAAGATCAATGGAGTCATCATAATACCCCCGTATCTCGTCCAGCGACAATCCCAAATCCTGCAGAATGCGGATGTTGCGGATTTTAGTAAACGTATCGATTGTGTAATAGCGGTTCCCGGCATCTCCCTTCTTAATATCGGGGCAGATCAGTCCGCGTTCCTCGTAGTTCAAAATCATGCGCCGTGTCACGCCCGCCGCACGGGTAATTTCCCCGATAGAGAACAGCTCCTGTCTCTGCGTCATAAACAGCTTCCTCCTTACTGCCCAAAAGTCTTGCATCGTACATCAATGTTCGATGTATAATTATATTATAGTAAGACCCGGATGAAATGACAAGGAGCAATCTGGTGATATGTCAAGATGATTTTTGAAAAGATTTCGATATGTTTTTCAGAAAAAGGGTAACTTTAATAGACCTATGATTCAAGCAAAACATAAGTTCGACTAGTTAGAATCTTTAATTGATGTATCCAGCGATACGCCGGAGTACAATTGGTTTCTGGCCAGCAATCCATAAACCAAACGAACGAATTTACGTGAAGTCAGCGCGAGTGCTCTTTTGTGTTGATGTTTCGGAACTTCATTGTACTTCTTCCGATAGTACGTTCCGTACTCAACGTTGTGTTTTCTCATACTGTTGGCAGCTTCGCCAAGATAGTATCGAAGATAACGATTACCAGCTTTTATCATAGGAGTATCTTCTCCGTCGAAATCACCGGACTGGTTGGATTTCCATGTGAGACCGGCATACTTGGCAAGAGCATCAGATGAATGAAAAGCGGTTATATCGCCTATTTCAGCAATTATGCCACCAGCAAAGACAGGACCGATGCCGTCAATGGATTGAAGAATAATAAAAGCATTTGGGTTCAATCCTTTTATTTCTTTTTCAATAGCATTGTCAATGACTTTGATTTCTCTTTTAAAGGTTTCAATGCAGTTGAAAGAACTGGCAATAGACACATTTAAAGGCTCATAAAGAGCTTTGTCCAGACGATAAGAATCTCTGGCAGCTTTCTTTAATAAATCAGCGGTCTTGCTTATGTCTTTAATGCGGTTGCGGCTTTTCTTTGCAAGGAATGCAATCAGATCTTCTTCGGAAGAATCTAAGATTTCTTCCGGGGAAAAGTATTCCATTAATACACTGGAAGATGTAGCACCATATATATCGCAGAAAGGCTGATCGTCTCCTTCAAGCATCTGCAATTGACTGAATTTCAGATAAAGATTGGAAACAAGATAAGTTTTCTCTCTTGTCATGCATTCAACAAGGTGAAGGCGATGCCGTGTGAGACGTTTCAAAGCCAGAAACTGGCTGCCACGCCAAGGCTCGGATTCAATGTTTCCAGCTCTTGCAAAGTCTGCAATAACAAAAGCATCGATAGGATCCGATTTACCAAGTCCTATATAGCTTTTCTTGTAGTTTGCAGTACATTTAGGGTTCAGGACGAAAACGTAAGGCTTGAACCGCATCAATTCTTCACAGGAAGAAAGATAATTAGCGATATGGATGCTGTAAACAGAAGTTGATTCTAAAGCTGCAACAATCGTAGTTATATCAGGGTGTTCTTTTAAACACTCAAGTATCTTCAATGCTAATTCCTCAGCCCCAGGCTGATTGTTAGCAAAAGAAGAGTTTATGTATTTATTTTTATAAAAATCCAAAGCGCAAACATAGTTGGATTTTGAACTGACGTCAATACCGACGTAAAGCGTAGATAATGGGTTAATCTTTAACATGATATCACCCGCCTTTCCGATTAAGTATTCTTGGAACCTGAAGAAAAAGGTTTATCCTGGGAATCATATGTTGACCGAAACCTCGCGTAATAAGCATGCACCCTGGCAGCTCTTTTGCTGGTGCTGTACGCCAGGGGATGAAACATCTGTGTAAGCGGAATGTGACATATGATTCAGGCTGCAAGCTCCATAAGCAGGCACCGGAGACCGGGCTGAAAGGATTAAAAGCAGTGCCTCTAGACATCAGACTCTGCTGATATCATACCACAGAATAACCTATGAAACTAATAACCAATGTAGATGAGATGGAAAGGGTTTATCCCAGGTGTCTCAGATCATCTATAAATTTATAGAAAGGATAAGTGCATAACCATCATTTCTACTGGCTATACACTTATTATACGAGGAATATGCTTATGAAGAAACACAGAAAGAAACGTGACCGGAACGAGATCCGAGTGAACAGTAACAGGAAACGGATCATAAGTCTGACGATGGTGTGGGTGTTGTGCCTGATGCTGCTCCCGACCCCAGCTTTTGCGGCAGAGGACAGCGGTACAGCCATTGGCACAGGTGGTCTGTGTGCCATGACCGAGATCACAGCATGGAGCTGGGTGGATGCACAGGAAGTCCTAGACCCGGACAGCGGTGTACTTGCCCTGTCTGCCAGTGCGGATCGTCCAGCCCTCTATGAGAATATCATGGCTCTGCTCCCGGCAGAAATCGAAGCCACTACAGAGAACGGCACAGAAACCCTTTCCCTGGATAGCTGGAGCTGTGACGATTATCCGGCAGAGGGAGCCTATACCGGCAGCTATACTTTTCATGCGGTACTGCCAGAGGGCTATGTGCTGTCAGCGGATGCACCTGCCCTCACTGTGACGGTGGAGCTGGACGATGAAGTGATGCTGATGGCTGAAGGAACGACACATGCGCCACACCCCATCTGCGGTGCGAGCTGTACAAACGGCAATAGTCACGTTAATGATTATTATAACAACTGGCTTGCCAGCGACTATGGCACCGATGCAAAATCGTTGGTTTTGCTTGTTGGTGGGAATGGTTATTCGGTCGACGGCGAAACGCTGAAAACAAGCGGAAATGCGTGGGTTCTGCCGGCAGGTGTCTACTATCTGAAGGATGATATCCATATTGATAAACCTATTAAGATTTACGGAAATGTTACCATTTGTCTGAACGGTCATGATATCAGTGTAGCCAAAGATATATATGCGTTTGAAATTGATCGAGAGAACAAGGGATCTAAGGGTGGCAATCTGACATTGACGGATTGCAAGGAAAACCGTGGCGAGATCAAATCATATGATACTGCCAATCTGGCTTACGGTGGTGTATCTATGATTAGCGACAACAACTGTACATTCAATATGTACGGTGGTACGATCAAAGGTGCTAAGAGCGGTGTATATGTCCGTAGCAACTGCATATTCAATATGTATGGCGGCGTGATCAGCGATACTGCGGCTAGTGGCGTAGTAGTCACTGACAGCAGTGCGACCTTCAATATGTACGGCGGCGAAATCAGCCGCAATGCGGAAAATGGCGTAGATGTCGAGAAATCTGCGGCCTTCAATATGTACGGTGGTGTGATCAAAGATATCACGAAATATGGCAATATCAATTTCAGCGGTGTGCATTGTAAAGGCAGTTATTTCAATATGCACGGCGGCGTGATCAGCGGCTGCAATTACGGTGTGCATGTGATTGTCAATTCCGACAATCCTAATAGACCTGATGTCCCCGGAGAATTTACCATGGACGGTGGAACAATTAAAGAAAATAAAATCGGAGTGTCTCTCTACGCTATTTTTAATAAGAAAAAATATGAAATATTAACAAGTCCAAAATACACCATGACAGGTGGCGAGATTATAAATAATACTGTGATTGGCGTTGATATGGGGGCTTACAGCGATGGCGGCACAAACTCTCCTTATGCTTCCGGTGGCAGGCTGTTCGTTGGAGGAACGGCAAAGATTCAGAATAATGGTAAGAATAATTATGACAATGTTTATTTCCGTTATGGGGAAATTAAGCTGGCATCCACACCATTTACAGAGGGAGCTTATATTGGGATAACAACGCCATCTAGTACTTTGCCGACAGAAGGAAATCCGCTTCTGATTGCAACAGGAGCATCATCGTCTGAAGTCGCCGATTATTTCCACTCTGACAGGGACGGCTATGTCATCAAGTGCGCTGACATTGACAGCTCACATACAATACATACACTTAATCTTACTGTCAGCCCTCATACCCACAGCTGGGAATTCAAAAAAGAAGACGGCAATGACTCGAAGGTTTTTGTTACCTGCACTGGCACTACAGGCACCTGTGCTTACCAAACCACTCCGGCAACTGTGTCGATCAGCACTGACAAGACAAAATATGATGTTGAAACAATTACGGAAGCTCCTAAGGCTGTGCTGACATATTCCAATTGGCCCGATGGCTTGGCAAAATTCCAGGAGTCTGCCATTGAGTATTATAAGAGTGCAGATGGCGGCAGCACCTACACGGTTCTTGTTACCGATAACAATGATTTGAAGAAGCCAGATAAATATGTGGCACAGCTTGATTATGTTAGAGGTAGTAAATATCTTGTAACATATTTTTCTGTGGTAGATAACAGTAAACAAGACCCGAAGTACACCCCACCAACAGCCAATCCCGGTCTGACCTACAACAAAAGACCGCATATACTCATCAACGCTGGCCACACCGAGGGCGGTATAATGCAGTATAGACTGGATGGCGGCACATACAGCACAACGCTTCCCACAGCGACTAACGCAGGGGACTATACTGTTTATTACAAGGTTGTGGGCGATGCTTCACACAATGACACGGCAGAGCAGAGTATAACCGTGACGATCGGCAAAGCGCCCCTTACCGGTGCACCCACCTTTACCCCGGTCACCGAGGCAGGCAAGACGATTGCCGATGTTACGCTGACTGCTCCCACCGGATGGCCTGCGGGAAGATTCTATTGGATGAATGGTGAAGTTGGCATGGAGAATACCACTCTGGTCACGCAGGGTACTTCCTATGAATGGGTATTCATTCCTACTTACAAGTTCAACTATCTGAGTATCGGTGGAAAACTTGTGCTGTGGGCAGACACGAGCGGCGGCAGCAGCTCTAATCCCGGTGGTGGAAACAGCTCCAGTACCGGTGGAGGCAGCAGCTCCGGCGGTGGCAGCAACTCCGGCGGTGGCAGCAACTCCAATGCCAATACTCCGGCCACCCCTGTAACTGTCCCGGTATCCGGTGATAAAACAACTATTCAGGTGGATGCAGTGGTCAGTGGCACCACGGCCACCATCAAAAATGTTGACCTCTCCAAACTGAATACCGTTATCGGAGACACTAAAAAAACCGGCGTTATAACCATCGACTTCTCCGTACTGAAAAAGGTAGATACTGTAAAACTCACCTCCAACGTCGTAAAGCAGATTGCAAAGGCGGTGAATGACCCTACTAATAACACCAAACGTCTGAAGATTGTCCTGGCCAATGGTACATCTATTAAGCTTGATGAAAAGGTGCTGGGTGAAAAGAACGTACAGGCAAATGGAACCAACATTACCCTCTCCATCAAACGCATCACGGACAACAGCCTGAACATCAAGCAGAAGCAGACGGTGGGCGATCGACCGGCATTGGATATTAACGTCACCCTTGGTGACAAGCCCCTTTCCAACTTGAACGGCAAGATTACCGTTTCTGCCTCCTATAAGCGGAAGATCGGCGAACACGTTGGTGGAATTATCGTCAGCTGTGTGGATGCAAACGGCAACAGTCAGCTCTGCAAAACCAGTTATGATCCGGTCAAAAAGCAGGTAAGCTGGAAAACCGGTTCTCTCTCTCCGTCTTCCATCTATATGATTGGATATGATAAGAGCAAGGTTAAGCCCGTTACAAGCGCATATGTGACCTACACCGTACAAAAGGTGGTAACACTTATAGCTAAAAAAATATTGCTTTTCAATTTCAAAATCCCGTAGGATTAAGGTTTAAAGAATAATAAAACAGAGGAACACAGTTTATTGTGTCAGGCACCCCCTGATTGAACAACTGGCTTAATGGCATTGCCCCTTGTTAATTTTTATGGAGATAATTCCACAGCATGAACGGATGATGGAATTAAATTTTGCAATTTTTATATGACATAAAACTTTTGATAAATGGTTGATTTTTTATAGAAAATAGCATAAGATAATAGCAACAGGACTCCCCGCACCTCTCACATATGTGATGTGTCCCATGGGGAGACATTTTTTTTAGGAGACAAGGATTGGATAATTCAAGCAAAGTGGAAATGGATTACAAACAGGATAGTCATTACGAAGAAACAGTAATGATGAAATCACCTAAAACCTATGAAGAACAGGTTAAAATCATAAAGAGAAAAGGATTTATCGTGGATGATGATGAAGCGTGCGAATCTTTTTTAAAACAGGCAAATTATTATCGTTTATCGGCATATTTTCTGCCATTTAGAAATGCAGATGGAACATATTTTGAAAATATTAATTTCAACAGAATTAAACGCATATATGAGTTTGATGGTCGTATAAGAAATTTGATATTTGAATGTATCGAGACAATAGAACTGTATTTGAGGACACAATTGTCATATTATTGTGGACATGCATACGGTGCATTGGGATACTTAAACCCGGATATATATAATGAAAGGCATAATGATGACAAATTTAAGAGGCTGCTTGACATTTGCATTGAAGAGAACAAAATGACATTAGTGGTGCAGCATCATAAGAAAAAGTATAGCGGACAATTTCCAATCTGGGTGATTATAGAGTTCTTCTCTATGGGGATGCTTTCATATCTGTATGCTGATTTGAAGTCGGTGGATCAGAAAAAAATTGCAAGAGAGCTATATCATACATCAAGTGTGTGTCTAAAAAGCTGGTTGCGCTGCTTAACGGATTTACGCAATCGCTGTGCTCATTATTCAAGAATATATTACTGGTCATTTCCAGCATTGCCTAGGATGCCGAAAAATGTGTCGTTTAATACTAACCGGAAATTGTTTTCGCAGATATTGACGCTTAAATTTTTATATCCCGATAAAAATGAGTGGGAAAGCAGAATTATGACAGAGTTAAGAGCATTGATAGAGGAGTATGGAGATGATATTTCGTTGTCACATATTGGATTTCCGGAAAACTGGGATGAAATGATATAAATATCGTTTATGGAAAAGTATACGGAGGGTGAAATAAATAATTACCGCAATAGGGAGCCGCAGCGCGGCTCTTTTTGTATTGGCAATGATACGATAAATCATACGATTTTGTGCGAAACATATCATCTAGTAAAATGGTAGATTCCTGTTTATACTTGTATTGTGTCCACAGGAAATAATCCTTTCAGACACGGACAACTGAATACGATGATTTCACTGGATGTAAAGAACAGTTACGCATTGCGCCGTGCCGCAGATGCGCCAGGATCGGTAGGACAGACATAAAGGAGATAGCTTGTCAGGTATTCTTTTGATTGATCTGTCTGATGTGAGATGCCGGGAGTCAGGCGCTTATTATTGCAACTGAGGAGTAAATCGTGGTACAATTTCAAATATATGGATTTTTCGATTGGGAAAATAGATGGAATGAAACAGAGTACAGGAGGTAGTTGTGAAGACATTAGTAGCGATTGGAGAGGCGTTGATTGATTTTGCACCACAGCAGACGGGCAGACAGATCAAAGATACGGAAAGCTTTATGCCAAAGGTGGGAGGTGCACCGGCCAATGTATGTGGAGCATATGCAAAACTTGGTGGCAAAGCAGTTATGCTGACGCAGCTTGGAGCAGATCCGTTTGGGGATAAGATTGTGGAAGAACTTGCGCACAGCGGCATAGACACCACATATATTTCACGCACAGAGGAAGCTAACACGTCGTTGGCATTTGTGGCATTGCTGGAAAATGGAGACAGAGAATTTACGTTTTTTAGAAAACCCGGCGCAGATATGCTGTATCGACCGGAACAGGTGCCGGAAGAAGTGTTTGCAGATGCATATGCGCTTCATTTTTGCTCGGTTTCTCTAGGAGATTATCCGATGAAGCAGGCGCATAAGAAAGCGATTGAAAAGGCTTCGGCGGCTGGAGTGATGATCAGCTTTGACCCGAATCTTCGACCTCAGTTGTGGCCGGATCAGGCGCAGCTTAAGGCGGCAGTGACAGAATTCCTTCCTTGCGCGGATATTCTTAAGCTGTCAGATGAAGAGTTGTTTTTTGTCACAGGCAAAGAACATATTGAAGATGCGGTGGAAGAGCTGTTTGCTATGGGAATCTCTGTGATCTTATATACGAAAGGAAGTCAGGGTGCGGAGGTTTACACAAGAACAGCGCATGTAGCTGTGTCCGGCACTGGGAAAAAGGCAGTGGATACGACCGGAGCGGGAGACGGATTTATTGGTTCTTTCCTTAACCAACTCGCTTATGAGGGGAGAACCTTGGATGACATGAAGAAGATGACGGATAAGGAGTGGGAGTCCTATCTGATTTTTTCAAATCGTTACTGCGGAGAAAGCATTCAGAAAAAAGGAGCGCTATCTTCTTACCTTACCAGACGGGAAATGGAAATGCTTTTTGGTTGAGGATAGGGCATTGTTAAGGAAACGTTAAGTTAAGGTGTTAGAATTTATTAGCAGACAAGGAGTACAGGAGTCATATGGAAAAAATTAATAAAGAATATCCGATTTTAAGTAATTGGAAGTTTGTGTTTAAGGAAATGTATGACCTAGATCACAAGTACCCTTGGTATATTGCAGTACGATCGGTAGCAGGATTTTTGGCGCCGTTTATTGCAGCGATTATACCAAGTGCGGCGATCAGTATGGTCGAAAAAAAGGCAGATTTTTTGACTTTTTTTGGAGTAATGCTGGCGTTTGTGCTGGGAAATATGATTATGGGGATCGTATCGACAAAGTATGATTTTCTGATTAAAAAGAAAAATTATAAGGTGCAGTTTCAGTCTGTTCAGAAGAAAGTGATCAGCAAAATTATGACAGTGGATTACCAAATTCTGGAGAGTGCAGAAGGAAAACGAGCAGCGGATGGCGCAAAATACAGCTACTCGGAGGAATGGAATGGCTGGAGCCGCATTATGGATATGTTTACGCCATTCGCATTTAATCTGTTGGGAATTATCGTATATACGATCATACTGATTCCAAGATGCCCCTGGGTACTGCCGGTTTTTGCGATTATGAGCATTATGAATGTGATGATTGAGAAGAAAATTGCGCAACGGGGTTATCGGAAATATAGAGAGACAATTTGGGAGACAGATTCCAGAGTGGAGTATTTTTTTCAGAGAAGTACATCTGCTACGGACGGTAAAGACATTCGTTTGTATCGCATGGAAAAGTGGTTTGTGGATGTCATGAAAACACTGGTTCAGAGACGAATGAAAGTATGGAAACGCGTGGAGATGTATTATTTTCTGCCGCATCTGTCGGACACGATCTGGTCGCTCGTGCGTGACATCATTGCGTATACGGTGTTGATAAATCAGTTTTTGGCAGGGGAATTGAATGCGACCACATTTACTTTTTATTTGGGAATTATTACCGGTTTTGCTGGCTGGCTGAATGGCGGTAATATGGGAGACGGTTTCGTTCGCGCTAACAGTGAAATGATCCGTTGCAACTGGGGCATTAACGATTACCGCAGTTTTATGGAGTTAAAGGATTCGGAGCATACAGTAGAGAAAGAGAATACGGAAAACACTTGTGCTAAAGATGGGACAGACAAAACGGAAAACGGTATTACACTTGAGTTTAAGAATGTATGTTTTCGTTATCCCGGTGCAAAACAGGATGTGATACATAATCTGAATCTCAAGGTAAAGGCAGGCGAAAATATTGCACTGGTGGGAGTAAACGGAGCTGGCAAGACCACTTTAGTAAAATTGTTGTGCGGTTTTTATCATCCAAATGAAGGACAGATTTTGATCGATGGCAGGGAGATTTCTGATTATTCAGAGACAGAATATCGCAAATTAGTCGGAGCAGTATTTCAAGACATGATGGTGATGGCAACTTCGGTAGCAGAAAATATCGCTTGTGAAAAACAGGAAAATATTGATGAACCAAAACTGCGAACGGCAATGCAGCTTGCAGATATTGAGGATAAGGTCCTATCTTTGCCAAAGAAGGAAAAGACAGCGGTTACCAACTTTTTGGATAAGGATGGCGTGTTGTTTTCGGGCGGAGAATTACAGCGCATATTACTGGCGAGAGCTTTATATAAGGACGCACCGCTTTTGTTGTTAGACGAGCCGACCAGTGCGCTGGATCCTCTGGCAGAGACAGCGATTTACGAACAGTATCACCGGTTATCGGAAGGGAAAACAACGATTTTTATTTCCCATCGCCTGGCGAGTACCAAATTCTGCGACCGCATCATTTATTATGAAAATGGTCAGGTGAAAGAAGACGGCACGCACGATGAACTAATGAAAAAGAATGGTGCATATGCCAAGATGTTTGAAATACAAAGTCAATACTACAATGAGAAGGGTGGTGATTTCGATGAGTAAGCATGCGATCAGCAATGAAAAAGAATCTGTAGGGGCGATCATAAAGAAATTTATGCATGTCATCGGGATCAATCATCGGCTGTGCAAGTGGATCCTGCCTTGTAATCTTGGAAAAAATATAATTATGGCGGGTCTGCCTTATGTGGGCATTGTATACGGCTGCAATATCTTAAATGCATTAGTTGCACGGGAAGCGAAGGGACATATCATGAATATGGTCTACCAGCTTTTGGCGATCACTTTTGCAATGACGCTCCTGTACCATATTTTGGATAAAGCAGGAAATGCGATGCGAGATAATATTCGTTACCGAATCAAGGCGGATATATCCAGTAAAGCTGCAAGCTTAGATTATCAAGATCTTGAGTCGCAGGATAGTATGCAGCTTTTGACGGCAGCGTTAGAAGGTGAAAAAGAAAGCGGTGGTATTTACTGGTTTTCGGATAAATTAGGCGTGCTGATCGGTGATGTTGCATCTATCTTTTATGCCTTTGTTGTGCTTGTCCCAATTTTGACACAGCAACAGCATTTGACCGGAAATGGTGTGATGCAGATCTTAAATTCTAAGTGGATCATATACCTTATTTTCTTGTTAAATCTGTTTTCTATGTTCCTTTTTATGTGGATATCCAAGAAGGGCAACAAAAAGCAGTATGAAATTTATGAGGAAAGTTTGGATGCGATTCGCAAGGACGATTATTTTTATCGCGAGATCCTCAGCAAATATGCGACAGGTAAGGAGATCCGTCTGTATGCCTTAAAGGATTTGCTGCTGAGGGATATGACGAAAGTGTGGGATGAAAAGTGCAATATTCAGGACAGAAAGCTAGATATTCAGGAAAAGATCCGAATCCGTTATTTGATCGTACAGGCGTTGCTTTTAGTGATTTCCTATACGGTGATCGGAGTCAGAGGTGTTAATGGGATGATCACGGGAGCGGAAGTGGTCAAGTATGTATCGGCACTAACGGCACTCGGAGGTGCTTGTCAATATATGGTAGATCATTTTGAAACGGTGTTGCTTAATATGCAGTATTTGCATCATTATTACGAATATCTGCAGTTGCCAAATCGCAAACAGACGGGTGGAAAACCTACGGCTGATCTACCTCCACAGGATCTGGTGATTACCTTTGAGGATGTAAGTTTTAAGTATCCCGGTGGTAAAAAGGATAGTTTAGAGCATGTTAATCTCACATTTCACTATGGAGAAAAAATTGCGCTGGTAGGTCCGAATGGTGCCGGAAAAACGACCTTGATCCTGTTGCTGTGTCGACTGTATGAGCCAACACACGGACGTATTTTGCTAAATGGGATCGATATACGTGAATATGATTATGAAGAATATTTGGCAATGTTTGGTGTGGTATTTCAGGATTTCAAACTGTTCGCTATGACAGTAGCAGAAAATGTTGCTGCCAGTGAGGAGTACGATGAGCGGGAGATTGAAGAGGTTTTGGAGAAAGCAGGCATTTGGGAGCGTGTCCAGAAAATGGAACAGGGAATCCATAATCCATTGTATAATGTTGGTATTAAAGGTGTTGAGGTGTCTGGCGGTGAGGCACAGAAAATTGCTATTGCGCGCGCCTTATATAAGAAAGCACCTTTTATCATTTTGGACGAACCAACCAGTGCACTAGACCCTATGGCGGAATATGAAATTTATTCAAGTTTTGACCGACTGATTCAAGACAGAATGGCGGTATACATATCCCATAGAATGTCAAGCTGTCGTTTTTGCCAACGGATTATTGTGTTAAAAGACGGACAAGTGCAAGAGCAGGGAACGCACGAAGAATTGATAGAAAAAGACGGAATTTACGCTATGATGTGGAATGCGCAGGCACAAAACTATCAATAGAAGGAGATTAGACTTATTATCGGCAGGATTCATTGACCGGATCGGTTATCGGGTATCCATTGTGCTGGCGCATCATTTTTCTGGTGTTGCTTGTTGTGAGTATTTTATTATTGCGGACAGTTAGGGAAAATAGGAAAGATTGAAAGAAAGCAGATTAAAGAGAGAATAGATTGAAAGAAAGTAGATTGAAGAGAGAATAGATTGAAAAGAGAGTAAATAGATATTTGTAATTTTGCACGAAGAAAACATTTTCGTAGATAGTTTCGAAAATGTTTTCTTTGTGCATTATGGCGAAAATGTGAACAAAATATGAATGAGTATTGTAAAAATTTCATAATATAGCTATAATTATCAATGTGATTATGTGCAATTCAAACAAAAAAGGTGTAAATAGGGAAACGGCGGAACAGAACTGCGCCAATTGGGAAAAGTATGTTTGGGTGAGAATGTAAATAGGGAAATTATCTGAATGGGGATCAGAAATCAAGCGTATTCCAAGGAATGGGTACAAAAGAATAAACAGTTTCAGAAAGGGAAGGTAGTTTTATGAACAAAGCAAAAAAATGGTTGGCGCATGTGTTGGCACTGGCAATGGTTATTAGTTCTATTAGCGTATTGTCATTCGGTCAGCAAACAAAATCAGAGGCAGCATCCGGATCGTTCCAGAATCTGAATCAGAGCCAGTTTGTATCTGCAATGGGAGCAGGCTGGAATCTGGGAAATCAGTTGGAAGCAGCAAATAACGGAGTACCAAGTGAAACAGCGTGGGGTAATCCGACCATTACGGAAAGTCTGATCAAAGCAGTGAAAAACGCAGGATTTACATCCATCCGCATTCCGGTATCCTATATGGGACACATTGGCTCAGACAGCAACTATACGGTTGATGCCAGCTGGTTAAACAGAGTGCAGCAAGTGGTAGATATGTGTGTAGACAATGGTTTGTATGCGATTATCAACATGCATGGTGATGGTTATACTACTTTGGATGGTGGTTGGCTGTTTTGTGGATCTTCCAATCAGACAGCGATCAAGGCAAAGTACAAGGCTGTGTGGAAACAAATTGCAACTAAGTTCAAAAATTATGATCAGCATTTAGTATTTGAGTCTATGAATGAAGAATTCGATGGAACATACGGAACACCTTCATCCACGGCATATGCAAATATTAATGCTTATAATCAGATCTTTGTAGACACAGTTCGTCAGACAGGTGGCAACAATGCAAAGCGTTGGCTCATGATTCCGGGATGGAATACCAATATTACATATACAGTTGGTAATTACGGATTTTCCCTGCCAACAGACAATTACAGAGATCGCAGCATTTCTACTCCAAGAATTATGATTTCTGTCCATTACTATGATCCATGGGATTTCTGTGGAGAGGAATCTTCTAATGTAACACAGTGGGGAGATACAGCAACAAACAGCGCAAAGACATCTTCCTGGGGTGATGAATCTGCTCTGAAATCACAGTTTTCCAGCTTGTATAACAAGTTCGTAGCAGCAGGTTACCCGGTAGTGATCGGTGAGTATGGTTCAATTGATAAGTCAGCATACGATTCTACAAGCGCTGCACAGAGAGCAGAGTTTGCGAAAAAAGTATGTACTTATGCTAAGAAGTATGGCATGGTGCCGGTCCTTTGGGATAATGGTTATACGGGCACATATGGTTTTGGCGTGATTGACAGAAGTACCTGTAAAGTAACACAGCAAAAGATTATTGATGCCATTGCATCAGTATATCCAAAGAGCAGCAATTCCAACAGCTCTAGCAGCTCCAATAGCTCCAACAGTTCCGCATCTTCTTTAGAGGGAACATACTATATTAAGAGTTCCTTCAGTGGTTTATATTTGGACGTTGCTAATGGATCAGCTTCTAACAATGCTAATGTGCAGCAGTATACGTACACAGGCACAGATCGTCAAAAATTCAAGCTGGTAAAGGATTCCGCAACAGGATATTACTATATTTATACAGGTGCCAGCGGATATTCAAAGGTAGTAGATGTTGCAGGCAAAAGTGCCGCTGATGGTGCTAATATTTTGCAATACAGTTATAAGGGTTCCAACAACCAGTTATTTGACATTCAAAAGATATCAAATGGATCCTATGCGATTAAGACAAGAGTAACCTCCAGTGCTTCCTGCCTTGATGTATATAATTGGAGTACGGCAGCAGGTGGCAATATCGCTCAGTATTCTTACTGGGGTGGTGCCTGCCAGTTATGGATCTTAGAAAAAGCATCAGACACAAAGGGCACAGACATCAGTCTGTCAGCCAATGATCTTACTTACGGAAACTATACAAATGCCATTACATCAGGAAGTTTTACAATCGGAGCATCTTCTAGCAAAAATGTAGCGGTGCTTAATCGCAACACTACTGTATATGGCACAAGTTACAGCAAAGTATTGCAAATGAATGGTGGTGGTAACAGCACCGGAAGATATATCAAGTTTACGGCAACGGGAGCTTGTACGGTAAAAGTTACGGCAGCATCCACATCAACATCCGCATCCAGAACAGTGCGTCTGGCATCCGGTAGCGTAGGTGGAAGCACAGTAGGAAATGCTACGATCACAGGAACACCATCTACGGTAACATACAAAATTCCTTCTGCAGGTACCTATTATCTGTATTCAACGGGAAGTGGAATTTATGTATATCAGGTTAATGTAGCATATTAATGAATTGTCACAACTAATCATCACAAATAATATAAAATGATACAGAGGGCTTTTTGGTGCTAGAGATTTCAAAAAGTCCTCTGTGTTTTATCTGAAAATTTAAAACAGTATTCATTTTCGTTATACAATATATTAGGCTAAGTAAAACTTTCCATACCGGGAGTTATTGACCAAACCACATATTGCTTATTATGTCAGTAAAATAATAGCTATTTTGCAGCCGATAAAGTAAATTATCCTGCCATCAAAAAAACTAAGACAATTGCCGAAGAACGCAGAGTTTTCATAGTGATTTCTTATTTTGTTAAGTCTCTGATGAATACATGCCTGAAGGAGTGTATGAGATGTCTCGGTTTAGCAAGGTATCATCCATTTTTGGACGGGACGCTTCCGCTACGATGCGCTACGTCACGTTACTTAATGTCTCTAAAATACGAGACATAAGTAACGACGAGCGCAAAGTCCCTTTCAAAAATGATGATTA
>ERZ773193.3069-NODE-3069-length-16054-cov-24.761735_pt1 | contig 16054 bp, 14 predicted proteins | sample MGYA00511110_ERZ773193 | MGnify/ENA primary metagenome ERZ773193 (study PRJEB29015, sample SAMEA2737784) | human gut metagenome | biome: human gut; feature: human-associated habitat; material: faeces | place: China | collected 2012 ...
AAATCTTTGCCGCCTGAAGCAGAGACAGGGTACCCATCACGTTGGTCTGAGCGAAGGTGAAAGGATCCTTGATACTTCTATCTACATGACTCTCGGCAGCGAGATGGATGATGCCATCCACCTTGTAGTCCTGCATCAGCTTCAACATCTGGTCGAAATCGCAGATATCGCCCTTAACGAAAGTATAGTTAGGCTTGTCCTCAATGTCTTTGAGGTTAGCCAGGTTACCTGCGTAAGTCAACTTGTCGAGGTTGATGATGTGATACTCAGGATATTTGTTCACGAAAAGTCTTACAACGTGTGAGCCGATGAAACCAGCACCGCCCGTGATAATGATATTCTTCATTTACTTTGAACTTTGAAAATTGAACTTTGAACTTTATGATTCGTTTTTTTGAGCAGAAGCTACAAAAGCTTCTAACTCTTTATTATTTTGCTTCCGCCAATTCGGCGATACACTTCTTCAAACTGTCAGTCCAGTATGGCACCTTAAAACCGAAGGTCTGCTTCAGCTTGCTCTTGTCGAGCACAGAGAAGTGAGGACGCTTCACTGGGCTTGGGAACTCCTCGCTGTAGCATGGTTGAATATCGCAGGTGTTGCCGCTGAGTTCGCAGATAATCTTGGCAAAGTCAAACCAGGAGCATACACCCTCGTTAGAGAAGTGATAGATGCCGGTCTTGTCAAGTTGGTTGGTCTCGATGATGTGAGAGATGACAGCAGCAAGGTCACCGGCATAAGTAGGAGTACCCACCTGATCGAATACCACCTTCAGGGTGTCGTGGCTAGCCGTGAGACTCTGCATGGTCTTCACGAAATTCTTTCCCCACTGAGAGTAGAGCCAAGCAGTGCGAATAATGATATGCTTGCAGCCCGTAGCCTCGATACTCTTTTCACCCGCCAATTTGGTCTTACCATATACACCAAGCGGATTGGTTTCCCAATCTTCCTTACAAGGAATATTCTTATCGCCTTGGAACACATAGTCGGTACTAACATGAATGAGGGTACCATCTACTTCCTTCATTGCCTGAGCCAAATTGCCAGCCGCAGTATTATTAAGTAAATTGGCTAAATCAAAATCACTCTCAGCCTTATCCACGTTGGTATAAGCTGCACAATTAACGATAACCTGAATATCATTCTCCTTTACGCTGGCACGGATAGCGTCAAGATTAGTGATATCCAATTTCTCATAGCCTTCAGCCACATCGGTGAAGACAAACTTGTGATTGCTTCTTTTGGCGCAAATCTGCATTTCATGACCCAACTGGCCATTAGCGCCTGTTACTAAAATATTCATTGGTCGTTAAATATTACCTTTTAATAAAACTATGTGGCAAAAGTACAGATTATTTCTGAGATTCCCAAAAAATAGCAGAGGAATTTGTATTAATAATATATAAATATGGTGTAAACCCTAAAAATGGAAAATGAAGAAGACAAAAAAACCGCCAGAATCTTTCACAAGAGCCTGACGGGTTTAACCTAATACACTAATTTTCTTTTCCCTTAGATAAACTAAAACCTGTTTTTTATTTAAATCAACATACTAAATCAACAAAAGGAATATTTACCTTAGAAGACTTGAAGTGGTAGTATAATAACTACTTTTTTCTTTTTTCGATTGCAAAGATACTACAAAAAAACTACAGTTGTATCCCTAAGTAGCAGAAAAGTAAATGGAAAGTAAAATTCCACCTTTCTAACTTGTTTTAAATCAAAAACTTACAAAATTAACCATTTTTATCAAAGTAAATACTATAATACCATTTTTTATTTGTATCTTTGCAACACAAAAACGACAAATAGACTAATTTTATCCTTTTCAGACTACAATTATGTCATTTACAAAACATAAACAGAAGATGAGACTATTACTAATACTTCTTATGCTTATGATGCCACTGCTCGCTCAAAGCAAAACCGACGAGAAAAAGCTCCTGGAGCGTATCGACTACATGATTGATAACGACAAGCATTATCAAGATATCAAGGAAAACGAGCTCAAACATCTGAAACAGCTAGCCTTTGATGCAGAAGATGACAAGACCCGACTCCTTTTCCTTGACAGCATATACCGTGCCTACAGCGCCTACCGCTACGACTCGGCATACGCTTACATGCAGCGTGGACTGGAGTTGGCACAGAAGATCAACGATACCTATTATATAACTCTCAACCAGATTAACCGGGCGTCAGTACTCTCGGTAAGGGGATTCTATGACAAAGCCGAAGCTCTGCTCGAATCACTCCATCCCGACACGATGCCCTACAAGCTGAAGTTATACTATTACTATACCTTCGCCTGGATCTATAATTACTGGGAATCATACGCCCAAAACTCTGATTACGCAAAAGAATTCCGCACCCAAAGGAAGCATTACATGAATCTCTTGCTCCAGAGTTTCAAAGAAGATAGCAGAAACACCGTCTACTACAATTATCTGCTAGGCGAAAACATCTATTTGAATGAGCCTACCAGCAATCAGTCGCTCTACCATTTCATGAAGGCAGTGAAGATGTCTCCAGCCAAATCACGCATCCATGCCATGTCGGCATACGGTGTCGCCAGATATTACAAACTTACAGGTAACTTCGATCTCTACGAGAAATATCTCGTGGAAGCATCTGTGAGTGATGGTCTATGCCAGCTCAAGGAAACGGTAGCCCTGCAGAAACTTGCCTACTTTCTTTTTAAAAAGGATGCAAGCAACAGTAAGAGAGCTGCCAAATACATCCAGCACACGATGGAAGACGCCCAGTTCTTCAACAACCGACTGCGCATGATGGAAATTTCCAATATCCTCCCTGTCATCGCTTCTGCCAACCAGCAGGCTGCCGAGAAATCACGTACCCGTTTCCTCTTCGGCTTCATCGGTGTTAGCGTAGCACTCATCATCATCCTCATTCTCTCCTTCGTCAACAACCGACAGAAGAACAAGCTGAAGAAAAACAAGCAGGAAATAGAAGAGCAGAACGAGAAACAGAAAGAAATGAACGCACAGCTCACCAAGCTGAACCAGCAGCTGATAGAAACAAACATCAAGCGAGAGACCTACATGCGACTCTTCATGGACATCAGTGCGGCATATATCAGAAAATTGTCAGATTACCGCAAACTGGTGAACCGAAAGATCAAGGCTAACCAGACTGCCGACCTGCTGAAAACCCTCAACACCCACAAGATGGAAGAGGAGGAGTCACAGATGTTCTACAACCGCTTCGACAAGGCGTTCATGGAACTGTATCCCGGTTTCGTGACGGAGTTGAACAAGCTCCTGCTGCCAGAATGCCAGCTGGAACTTCCTACTGCCCACACCCTGACCACGGAAATCCGTATCTATACATTGATGCGACTAGGCATAACCGACAGTCAGGAGATAGCCACCCTGCTGCATTATTCCACCCAGACCATCTACAACTATAAATCGGGCATGAGAGCAAAGGCAAAGAATCGCGAGACTTTTGAGAGCGACATCAACCGTCTCTGCCATATTATATAATAAGAAGTTAAAGGAGTTAAGACAACAGTCTTTTTGGCGTAGATTTTAAGCAGCAAGACATACGTCTTAACTCCTTTAACTCCTATAATATGCGACTAATCGCGATGGATAACCGTTCCGTTTGCCTGATGCGTAGCAAGAACCAGCACCTCTGCTATCTGCACATGTTCAGGAGCAGAAGCTGCATAGTAAGCCACGTCAGCCACATCATCACCATTCAAAGGAGTGATACCACGATAAACCTGGTCAGCTCGCGCATTATCACCATGGAAACGGACATTAGAGAAATTGGTTTCTACCAATCCAGGTTTCACATTGGTTACACGCACCTTGGTATGTGCCACATCAATACGTAACCCATCAGAGATAGCTTTAACGGCAGCCTTGGTGGCACAATAAACATTGCCTCCGGCGTAAGCAGCATCTCCTGCCACACTACCAATATTGATAATATGACCATGATTACGTTTAATCATGCCAGGCACAATCAGGCGAGTCATGGTAAGAAGTCCCTTGATATTGGTATCAATCATCTGATCCCAATCCTCAAAATCACCTTCATACTCCGGTTCCAGACCACGAGCCAATCCGGCATTATTGATCAGCACATCAATATTGCGCCATGCATCAGGAATATAATCTACAGCCTTCTTTGCTGCCTCACGATTACGGACATCGAAAGCTAAAGCCAAGACTTCTGTGCCTTCTGCCTCTAATTCCTTTTTCAGGATTTCCAACTTGCCAGTATTTCTACCAGTGATAATAAGATTGTAACCACCTCTTGCAAAGCGGCGAGCGCAACCTTCGCCTATTCCGCTTGTTGCACCTGTGATAAGAGCTATTTTATTCATTTGCTTTGAACTTTGATTTTTAAACTTGTTACTTTGAACTTTGATTTTTTAACTTGTTACTTTGAACTTTGAACTTTGAACTTTGAGCTTTATGATTAGTAAAGCATATGAATTGGCTTTCCCTTCGGCCGCCGAACGTTGTTTCTTCACTCTTCGTTCTTCATTCTTCACTTAAAGTATCAGAACCCTCACTTCTGCATTTGCCATTTTCTCTATCTGATTCATCGGGCGTTTGAAATAGACACTCTGAATCGCCTTATTGATGATGCCATGTCCCACTGCCAGAATAGTCTTATCGGGATAAGCAACCTTGAGCCAGGTAAGAAAATTCTGAGCTCTGGACTTCATCCTTTCCAAAGTTTCTATATTATCAGGCCAATCCTTTGGATCCTTAGGCAAGGAAGGAATGAACTTACCCGTAAAGTCACCCCAATCCCGCTCTCTCAGCAATGGAGTGGTAACGATATGAGCATCAAGCTCCTCATCTGTCAGATTACCAGTCAGAGAGAGAACTTCTATATGAGGACGGGCAATAATCTTACAAGTCTGAATACTGCGATACAGATCACTGGAAACGAAGGCATCAATAGGTTCGTTTACCATCTTCCTGGCAACCTCCCCAGCTTGCTCAATACCTTTCGCATTCAGCTTGCCCGGTGTCTGCCCCTGCATGATCTGAGCAGCATTATCCACGGTCTCACCATGGCGCACAAGATATAACTTTGTCATAGCTTATAGTTTTTGCTTACAAAATTACTCATAATTGGCGAAAATAAGGAATAATTTGCGTTAAATAAATCATAAAAATCATGCTTTCTCAATTTTCTTTCGTATTTTTGCATAAAGATTAATATAACATTGCAAAATCGTTTTAAAAAAGATAAGTATGAAAGTAGTACATAGTTCTTTGTTTCGTGCCGTCTGCGCCATCATCATTGGTGTTTTACTCATCCAATACCGCGAACAGACAGTCACATGGATTACCATCGCTATCGGTGTGTTGTTTTTCCTTTCAGGAGCCATCTCCCTCATCTCCTACTTCAGCGCTAAGAGAACTGCAGAGAAGATGCAAGGCCAGATGCTTTCTGACGCCAACGGCAAACAGATTATCGGAATCAAGCCCAACTTCCCTATCGTTGGTTTGGGCAGTCTGATTCTCGGCATGATTCTGGCATTGATGCCAAATGTATTCATCGCATGGCTGATGTTTATCCTTTCGGCAATCCTGATCTTGGGTGCCATCACTCAAATGGCAAATCTGGTAACAGCTGCCAAGATGGGGCGTGTGGGCATCATCTACTGGCTTATGCCTTCAGCCCTTCTGCTCTTGGGTATACTGGCAGTCATCAAGCCTTCTGCCTTAGCCTCAGCCCCATTGCTTATCATCGGTTGGGCCATGTTGGTATACGGTGTAGTAGAATGCGCCAATGCCTTCAAGATTTCCAACAACCGACGTAACTGGCAGAGAAAGAACAACCAAAAGAACAACATCGTAGTAGACTCAGATTCTACCAGTACCCAAAACGAAGAAGTTACTTTTATTGAATAGAAAACAAAATAGCCTCACAAGTATCTTCAAACTTGCGAGGCTATTTTTATTATTTTTCTACGAGTCCCTCTACATAGCGACAAAGGATACTAATACCCTTTTCATTCTCACCTCCCTGCGGAATGATGATATCTGCATAACGCTTGGTTGGCTCGATAAACTGCTCGTGCATAGGCTTAAGAACCTTGAGATAACGGTCTACGACCATTGATACCGTTCTACCTCTGTCTATCGTATCACGCTGAATATTACGAATCAAGCGTTCATCAGCATCGGTATCTACAAATACCTTCAGGTCCATCAAGCTGCGCAATTTCTTATCCACCAAGGTCATGATACCCTCAATAATCACTACCGGCTTTGGCTCTACAAGAATCGTCTCCGGTTCACGATTGCATTTGAGATAACTGTAAGTAGGCTGCTCTATTGCCTTGCCTGCACGCAAATCAGCAAGCTGCTGATGCAAGAGTTTCCAGTCGAAAGCCGACGGATGGTCGAAATTAATTTGATGGCGTTCCTCTTCCGTCATATGCGAGGTGTCATTATAATAAGAGTCGAGCGGCACCACTGCTACATAATGCGGCGGCAGCACTTCTACGAGTTTCTTTACTACTGTTGTCTTGCCAGAACCAGTACCTCCAGCAATACCTATCACCGTTACCTTATCTATCTTTTCCATTTTCTATAAGATTTCTTCAAACATTTTGCGATAATACTCAGCCTTTTTCTCCACCGCCATCGGATAAGCCCTGGAACTGGACGGCATGCGGTAAAGCCTAAGCTGACGAGTTCCGACAGTAAACTCTACAAATTCTCCCATCTTGGGAAGCGAACGAATGCCAAAATGGTCAGAAAAGACCTTGGTGGCAAGCTGTCCTGCCGTAAGAACCGCCTTACATTCGGGTAATCTGGCAAGCATACCATCCAGATCAGAAGGCTGCACTATTTGCAAGTCTTTATCAGAAGCCGTATTCTTGGTTCGAACCACCTGTTGGGCGGTATCATAGATAGCAACTCCTTTTTCTTTCAGAAAATCCTTGATGGCATCCAGCCTATAAGTCTTATGTTCCACATCTACGAAATGGAATTTATCTCCGAAGTAAATCAGTCCGAATATTCTCCACATGTCGTTCTGGAAGTTAGGATAATACCAGGGCATGCACCATCGCTTCTCTGCGGGTGGAAAGGTACCGAGCATCAGCAACTTGGCATTGCCCGGTAACCATGGTTCAAAAGGATGTTCTTCAACCATTTTATTTTTTCTCCTTCACCAAATATAAAACTACAGGCAAGTGATCACTGTAACCGTTGAGCCATCTGCCACCCGCTTTGGTACGCAAAGGAGCTCCCTTGTACTGTCCTTCCTGCTGAATCAGATAATCTCTGCGGAATACGTGGTGCTTCCAATACTTCAAGCTGCTGTAATCCTTGTTCTTAGGATCCTTATTCAAAAGACTAGGCGAGAGCACAATCTGATCGAAAAGGTTCCAGGAGCCATTATAGAACAAAGTACCCTTACCCTCCTTAGCCAGGATATTATACCATGGATTATACATATCATCAGGACCAACCTCAGAGATTTCTGCCTTTGCTTTCAATACCTTGTGCATACTCTCATTGGTAGGATCATCATTCATATCACCCATCACAAAGACCTTCATCCCAGGATTTAGGCGGAGCAGAGAATCTTTCACAACTTTCGTTTGACGAGCACCACTCTCGCGATAGAACGGTCCAGAGAAACGGCTAGGCCAGTGACATACAATGACAGCCACATCATCACCTCCCATTTCACCACGTACGGTAAGGAATCCGCGAGTCATGAAAGCCGAATCCTTTTCCAATTCCTGGACGTAAGGAACCAACTTTACATTCTTGACTGTGAAAAGTGCTGGATTATAAAGTAAAGCACAGTCAATACCACGCTTATCAGGACCCTCAACATGACAGAATTGCATATTGCGAGCCTTCAAAGGAGGTTGAACTGTAAGATCTTTCAAGACGTTGGCATTCTCCACCTCGGCAAGACCAATAAATGCACATCCCACGTTAGGCAGCACATCAGTACCCATATCAGCAAGGGCTCTGGACATATTTTTCAATTTGTTGGTATACTTCATACCATTCCATCCCTTGGCAGGCAAATATTCATAATCATTCTTACCCGCATCATGACAGGTATCAAAGAGATTCTCCTGATTGTAGAATCCAACAGCATATACCTGAAACTGTTTACCACTAGAAGCCTTTGATTTCTTCTGGGCAATAGCACCCAAACTTATAAAAAGTAAGGCTGCCAAAAAAAGCATTTGTTTTCTCATACCACCTATTTAATATTAAAGTTATATACTTTTTAGTATGCACACAGCACATAACTGTGCGATTTTGTTGGGCAAAGATAGTACAAAAACCGCAGATTTCCCCATAAAAATGAATATTTTTTCAGAATTCATTCATTTTTAACTAAAAAGACTTTCTTTTTCAAAAAATTATTTGTTACTTTGCAGCATTAAAAACAAATTTATAATTATCTTTAGGCAAGAACCTTATAAAGGTACCGTCTATAAGTAATTATTAATTCTTAATAACGATAAACTATGCAAAAGAAAGTAAACTTAGCAACGTTAGCACTCTTTTCCTGTACGCTTACTATGGCTCAAAATGAAAAAACAGAGCAAAACATAGCACAGGGTCTTGACGAGAATGCTTTTACCTTCTCAGAGGCACAGTTGGGTGAGGACGATGACATGTCTTCAAATGTCACCATCCTCAATTCAACCAGCAACGTTTACGCCAGCAAGGCAGGTTACCTGTTCTCGCCCGTCCGTTTCCGCTATCGTGCCTTCAACCAGAAGTACAATGATGTCTATATTAATGGAACAGCCATGAACGATATGGAGACGGGACAGTTCAGATTTTCCAACATCGGTGGTTTGAACCGTTTCTCCAGAAATGTAGACTTTTCTTTACCTTTTGAAGCCAACAATTACTCAATGACAGGTATGGCGGGTTCAAACAACTACGATTTCCGTGCAGGAAGCATGCAGGAAGGTCAGTATGCCAGCGTGGCTGCTGCCAACCGCAACTACACACTTCGTGGATTATACACCTATGCCAGCGGTTTCAATGAGAAAGGTTGGGCTATCACTGCCGGATTGACCTATCGCTGGGCAAACCGTGGATATGTAGAGGGAACCTTCTACAATGCTCTCTCCTATTTCTTCGGAGTACAGAAGAAATGGATGAACGGTCACTCACTGAGCTTCTCTACCTGGGGTAACCCTACCGAAAGAAGTACTCAGGGAGCATCTACAGATGAGGCTTACTGGCTTGCCAACGACTACTATTACAACCCATACTGGGGTTATCAGAACGGGCACAAGAGAAACTCACGCGTAGTGAACGACTTTGCACCTTCTGCTATCGCTACATGGGATTGGGACATCAATGACAAGATGAAGCTCACTACCTCACTGTTTGGCAAATACTCGATGTACAAGAGCACCAAACTCAACTACAACAACGCCGAGAACCCTCAGCCAGACTATTGGAAGAACATGCCATCGGCTAACTTCTACGTATGGGGCGACTTCAAGAACGGTAACAATGCTTATAACTGGGACAGCTGGAACAACGCTGTAAACTACTGGACAGCAACCAAGGCGAACAGACAGATTGATTGGGACCGTCTCTACTATTCTAACCAGCAGGCTGCTAAGAATGGTCAGGAAACCATGTACTATCTGCAGGCAAAGCATAATGACAACCTCAATGTAAGTTTGTCATCAACCATGAACACCAAGTTGACCAAGAAGTCTAGCCTGGCTACAGGTCTCATGCTTGGCACTAACAGCAATCGCCATTATCAGACCATGGAGGATATGCTCGGCGGAACCATATTCCACAACGTAAACTCTTATGCTATCGGTGATTATCCTATCACAGACCCACGTGTACAGTATGACCTTAACACAGCTGGTCCAAACAACACTGGTAAACTTGTCTATGAGGGTGACAAATTCGGTTACGACTATCGTATCGATGTAAACAAGGCGAACCTCTGGAGCACCTATACCAGCGAATTCTACCGCATGAAGGCAATGTTGAGTGGCCGTATCGGTTATACAGGCATGAAGCGTCATGGATATATGCGCAATGGTATGGCAGCCAACAACAGTTACGGCAACAGTGAGACTGCCAACTTCCTGGATGGAGGTATGAAGGGAAGCCTGAATGTAGACTTAGGCAGAGGTCATGCTTTCAGCATTGGCGCTGGCTACGAATGGCGTGCCCCTATGGCTAATACTGCATTTATTGCACCAGAAATCAACAATGATTTCGTAACCAATCTCAAGAACGAGCGTATCTTCAGCTCAGAATTCAGCTACCAGTATCGCAATGCATGGCTGCATGCCAACTTAAGCGGTTACTATAGCCGTCTGGAACATGTTACAGAGTGGCAGAACTTCTACAACGATGATGAGAACTCATTTACATACGTAAGTATGACCGGTCTGAAGAAGGAATACTATGGCTTGGAAGCTGGCTTGAAGTTCAAACTCACTTCATGGCTCGACCTCAAGACCTTGGGAGCTATCAGCGAGGCAAAGAACATCAACAATGTAACAGCCAACTATATGCTCTCTAAGAGTGCTGAGGTTTATACCGACAAGGCTTACGTTCTTGACATGCGAGAGAGCGGAACTCCACTCACAGTGGGAAGCATCGGTCTGAGCACACATCTGAACGGATGGTTCATCGATGTGAATGCCAACTACTATGACCGCATCTACCTCTCTTATTCTCCTAGCTACCGCTACGAGAAAGTGCTGAAGAACCGTCAGTCGGCTCACCAGAAGTATCCAGAGATATTCCCGGCAGTAGTTACAGAAGATGGCAACAGCTGGTTACCAGAGGCAGTAGCACAGGCTAAGGGACATGGCGGTTGGATGGTAGATATGAGCATCGGCAAGAGCGTAAGATTGAAGAAGGGCTCACTCAACTTCAACCTCATGATTACCAACCTCTTCAACAACCAGAAGATGGTTACTGGTGGCTACGAACAGAATTCACGTTCAGGCTATACGCTCACCACAGACGGAGAGGTCAACAATGTTCGTATTTATCAGTTCTCAAAGAATCCTAAGAAGTATTACGCATTTGGTACCAATGGTATGTTCCAGATAGGATACCGATTCTAAAAACAATATGACAATGAAAAAGATAAAATTCATAGCAATGGCCCTAATGGCAATGACGGGAATGATGCTGGCATCATGTATGGGTGACAGCTACGCTGACCCTGATATGGTTGAGACTATCCCTGCTGCGCCATACGGTAACAACCTGCTTAGGGAGAAAAACGTAGTTTCCATTGCACAGCTCAAGAGCGATTATAAGACTACCATCAATGGTGGTGGCTACAAGCTCATTGATAAGCCGATGATGATCAAAGGTTACATCACAGGCAATGACATCAGCGGCAACCTCTATCAAGAAGTTGCGCTTCAAGACGAAACGGGGGCTATCCTCGTTGATATCAACGCAGGCGGACTGCATGGTTATCTTCCTGTAGGACAGGAGATTCTCATTGATCTTAACGGGCTCTACATTGGAAGTTACGGCAAGCAGGCAAAAATTGGCGGTATCTATACCAACCTGAAGACGGGGGCTACATCCGTAGGTAAGATGGATCGCCCTACCTGGCAGAAGCACTTCAAGCTTCTTGATGAAGCTGATGCCAGCAATGTGAAGGCCGAGATTTTTGATCTCACCAAGGCTACTGATGCTACTTACCTTGAAGAGAATGCAGGCAAGCTGATGACCATCAGGAAAGTGAAGTTCAACAGCGCTAACGGCAAAAACGTATGGGCAGCCAACGATGAGACCACCAACCAGACACTCAAGGATGCCATTACCGGCCAATGGATTAGTTCCAATACCGTGGTAGTGAGAACATCGGGTTATGCCCGCTTCGCCAATGCCATCCTGCCAGACGGAGCCTACGACATCACGGGCATCTTTACAAGATATAATAATGTATGGCAGATCATCATCCGCAATACTGACGACCTCTCTCCTTCTGTGCTCTCAATCTTCAAGGAGGCTTTCGATGAAAGCCAGGGCGATTTCACTACAGAAAACATCAAACTTGCAGAAGGCGTAAGCTATGCCTGGAAATGGGCTTCGGCTGCATACGGCATGAAGGCTTCAGGCTATGTAAACGGTGCCAACGTTGAACTCCAGTCACGACTCAAGTCACCTGCCATCAACCTCTCATCAGTAAAGAGCGCTACCCTCAAATTCGACCAGGCCATCAATTTCTCTTCCGACATGACCAAGGAATGCAAGGTTCAGGTTTCTACCAACGGAAAGACATGGACAGATTTGGACGTGAAAGGATATCCTACCAAGAACGGCTGGGACTTTGTTACCTCAACTGCAGATTTAACCAAGTATTGTGGCAAGACCATATACATAGGTTTCCTCTATAGCAGTTCCACATCGGCGGCTCCAACATGGGAAGTCAAGAATTTCATGGTAGATTAACAAAACTCACCTCTATACATTAATATATATAGTAACATCAATAAAAAAGACAACAATATGAAAAAGTATATATTTTCAGTTTTGATGGCGGCGATGGCTGCTTTCACATTCAGCAGTTGTGAGGATGTACCAGAACCTTACACACTGCCTACTCAGCCTGAGACTCCAGGAGAGACAGATCCTAACCAAAAGGGTTCTGAAAGCAATCCATATACTGTAGCAGAAGCTATCGCCCTCATCAAGGCAGGTACAGCACCTTCTACAGCTGTATGCGTAAAGGGTAAGATTACAGCCGTAACTTTCTTCAACGAAACCTATAGCAGTTTGTCATATAACATCGCAGACGAGGGTTCTTCAGATGTTATCGAAGTATACTCTGGCAAAGGCAAGGATGGTGCAAACTTCTCTTCCAAGGATGACTTGAAAGTTGGTCAGATCGTAGTAGTAAAAGGAATCGTCAAGGCATTCACGAAGAATGATGGCACTATTGTCAATGAAATCGACAAGAACAGCACCATCATCTCTATCGAGAACGCAGGAACTACAACTCCTGATACTCCAGCAACTGGTAAGGGTTCTCTCAGTGACCCATACAACGTGGCAGAAGCTATCGCAGCCATCAAGGCTGGCACAGCGCCTACTACACAGGTTTACCTGACAGGTATCATCTCAGATGTTGCTTTCTATAATGAGAAATACAAGAGCATCACCTATTACATCTCAGACGATGGCAAGAGCAAGGACATGCAGGTTTACTCTGGTAAGGGACTGAACGGCGCAGACTTCGCTTCTAAGGAAGATTTGAAGGTGGGTCAGAAGGTTACTATCCTGGGTAAGATCATGAAGTTCGTTGATAAGAATAATAACGAAATCATGGAGGTTGACAAGACCAGCTCTATCGTTAAGATTGAAGGTGAAGGTACAGGCGGCGGTGAGGTTAAGCCAGACCCAGAACCAGATCCAAACCCAGGCGAAGTAGCAACAGGGGAGAATGGCGGCTTCGAGACTTGGGCAGATGGTAAGCCAACCAACTGGAAAACAGCTTCTACAGCAGGCAATGCTACCCTTTCTCAGAGCGAAGACGCTCATAGCGGCAAGTACTCTGTAAAAGTAGGCGGATCTGCTAGTGCGAACAAGCGCTTAGGTTATAAGGAGATGACTCTCAAGGCTGGCAAATACAAAGTTAAGTTCTATGTTAAAGCCGTAACAGAGAAAGGCGCTTCTGTCCGTCCAGGTATAGTTCCTGTTACAGATGGAAAAGTAGGCGATTATATATATGGTGAGTACGTTAACGAACTCAAGAATACAGAGTGGAAACTAGTAGAGCAAACACTCACTATTTCTGCTGACGGCACATACTGCTTCGTCATAATGAATGCAAAGAAGCCAGGCGGTGATGTTCTCATCGATGACTTCACTGTAACATTTGGCAGCACAGCGATTATCAAGTAATTCCCCTAGTAGATATTATGTATTAGAAAAAATACTGATCCCCATCGTCCTCTACACAAACAGAGGCGATGGGGATTTCTTTTTCTTATCCATCGAAAACATAGTTGGCAGGAGAAACGCAAGCCCGCCAGGCGACAAGAGGAAACGCAAGCCCGCTAGGCGACAAGAGGAAACGCAAGCCCGCTAGGCGTTCCTGCGGATTTGAAATCCGCAGACAAAAAAGGCTCGACCACTTTAATGCGGATTTGTAATCCGCTTCAAGCGAGAATGCAACATCAAGACCTGGGGATATGAAAAGCCTACGGCTGCGGATTGCAAATCCGCCGGAACGCCTAACAGACAACATCGCCTGGCATAACTTTAGAACCTACATATTATGCTCTTTTCCAAAATATTTCTTAAAAAGAAGAGGAAAAATTTGGTGGATTCAAGAAAAAAGTGTAATTTTGCATCCTGAAATTGTCAACAGGCTATAATGGGCATGCCCCGATGAGGGACACGAAATGATGCGAAAGCATCCCCATGACGTCTATTTTTAATAACCAAATAAAAATAAAAAAGAAAAAATGAAAAAAGGTATTCATCCAGAGAACTATCGTCCTGTAGTATTTAAGGATATGTCTAATGGCGATATGTTCCTCTCACAGTCTACATGCAAGACAAACGACACAGTAGAATTCGAGGGCGAAACTTATCCAGTTGTAAAGATTGAAATCTCTAGCACTTCTCACCCATTCTATACAGGTAAGAGCAAGCTCGTTGATACAGCTGGTCGCGTAGACCGCTTCATGAACCGTTACGGTAAGTTGAAGAAGTAATATATATACCTTTTTCATAAGGATATATTATTATCGAAAGATACAAAGTGCGTTCCAACGTAGTTGCATATACGTAGGAATGCACTTTTTCTCTTCTTATACATACAGGAAATCACTTTTTAACTTCTTATTCTCTGAAAAGTAATCTCCTATTATTATAAAGAAAGTAATCTATAACTTAAAACAATTACGAGAAATGAAACATACTAAGTTACTTATCCTCTCACTCATCGCGGTGATGACCTTCTCAGCCTGCGGTACTGATGATACTCTTCAGTTTAACTTTCCTGACAAAGAAAATAACGGCGGAGGAAATAATGGTGGTGGAAATACTGGCGGCAGCACCGGAGAATCTACCGATAAGAATAACACCAACAAGAATGTGGCAACAGATAAGATGCCAACCGTGGTAAAGAACGCCATCAACGGCCTGGAGTTCCCAAAGCTCAAGAGCAACGGAACTAGCTACGCCATCGTGCACATGGATAATACCACGGGCATGGTGAACTTCTCTACCGAATGGGATGACGACATGAAAAGCCAGCGTTGGAGCTGCTATACTTTCAACACCTCAAACACGGCATCTAACGTAGATAGATGGAAACCTGCTCAGGGCGAACGTCAGTATCCATGGGATACCGACCTGCAGGAACAGTGGGGCATCACCGATTTCACCGAAGACCCTACCCCAACCAAGCAGGGATTCGACCATGGACATATCTGCCCTTCTGCCGACCGCAAGCTGAACCTTACCCAACAGAAGCAGACTTTCTTCATGACCAACATGCAGCCACAGTATAGCAACTTCAATCAGAAGGGTACCTGGTATAAAATGGAAGAAGAACTTCGCAAGCTAGCTCCTAAAATTGATACCGACACTCTTTTTATCGTAAAGGGTGGCACTATTGATGCCGTAGGAAGCGAAAGCAACCTCCTGGGATGGAAGAAGAACGGTGCATCCAGCGACGTAAAGTTACCAGGCTACATCCCTGTGCCAAAATATTTCTTCGTTGCAGTACTGAAAAAGGAATTCAATACAAAAACTCAGAGTTACGGCTATAGTGCCTTCGGTTATTGGTTTAAACATGAAAACAAGAGTTTCGATTCCAAGAACGACAAGTTAGGCAATTATGTAGTCAACATCAAGACCCTGGAGGAGCGAACAGGCATCGATTTCTTCTGCAATTTGCCTGATGACATAGAGAAGCAGGTTGAAGAAATAGACGTACAAGCTATAAAGAATATCTGGGGATTTAAGTAAGGGCAAGAAAAGAGGCTCATTCCACTTTTTGCCTGACTATGGCACAATATTGCCCTCTACTGGGGCAACT
>ERZ773193.3082-NODE-3082-length-15990-cov-15.948666_pt1 | contig 15990 bp, 10 predicted proteins | sample MGYA00511110_ERZ773193 | MGnify/ENA primary metagenome ERZ773193 (study PRJEB29015, sample SAMEA2737784) | human gut metagenome | biome: human gut; feature: human-associated habitat; material: faeces | place: China | collected 2012 ...
CGATATTCCATTCCCGCTCTCCTACGGTAAAACTGTTCAGAAGCTTTCCCTCCGGGCTGATATGATAGATTACAGGCAGCCAGCCGTGCTCCGCTCCCGGAGATGCCAGTCCGCGTAATGCCGCATAGACACTTCCGTCCGGTGCGATGCACAGGCTATACACCTCGCCGTCCTCATCGAAATCATCATAAAACTTTTCCGGGGTCCCACTGCCGTAAGTCAGATATTCCACCCGTGCTTTCCCTTCCATGGTGAACCCACCGACATACAGCCCCTGTTCTGCCGCCACAGCACACCGGATACTGAGTTCTCCCGCATAGGCAATCTGCCATTCCTGTGCTGCAGTGTCTGCCCCTGGGACTACACTTGCCTCTCCTGCGCCCTGTGTCTGTTGCGATCCGCTCTCCTGTGACATATCACCCGGTAATGCACTATCTTCCGTCTTCGCATATTCATAGTCGCCCGCCTCGATCTCTTCTGTGATTTTCGCCAGACTATAATCTCTCTTTTCCCGAAAATCAATCAGCTCCAACAGTTCCTCATCCGTCATTTCCTCTTCCGGCAGGAAAAATGTACTCCGCGCTGCATAGAAAGCCACGCCCTTTTTGTATTTTTCAGGACTATCAAGCATGGCAAGTTCCCTTTTCGGGAAATATCCTTCCTCCATATAGGCCTGCCTCAGTTCTTCCAGCCTGTTTTTTTCGCTGTCCGTAAGCGGTCTGCTGTAGCTATCCGCTGCAACATCTGCCTCCTGCAACCCGGAAAAATATGTTTCCACTTTTTCATGATTCATGCTCTCCATCCGCGCCCGGTACAATCCCGATGCCGTCACGGTAACGGAGGCCAGAAGCAGACAGGCTGCTGTCGGGATCACGATTCGTCTAAAGCCATAGTGGCGTACCGTTTGATTTGCTCTCTTTCCATCCGTGTTGTTATCCGCCTTCTCTGTCTCCAGTCCATCCAAAATTTTTTCCACTTTCGCATCCAGCGACTCCGGCACTGTCATCCGTTCCGTCTCCGCCATTTTTCTGATTTTTCTGTCTATAAAATCATTCCTCATATAAAACCTCATTTCTGCACACTCATTTGCGTATAACAAATTTGTGCCAAGTACGCACGGTCACATAAGTCTCTCCCTTAACTGCTCCTTCGCCCGATACAGTCTCGATTTTACGGTTCCCTGCCTGCATTCCAGTATCCTGCTGATCTCCGGGATCGTGCACTGTTCATAGTAAAACAGTACGATCACATCCCGGTATCCACCATCCAGCTGCATGACAGCATCCCACAGTTCATGATGTTCATCATAAAATGCCGGGGACAGATTCTCTTCCCATGCCACCGCACCGGTCCGCTTATTTTGCCGATAAATCTTTTTCGCTTCATTTGCCGTGATCTGTAAGATCCAGTTTTTAAAGCTGTCCGGATCCCGCAGTGTCCTTAACTTTTCATAGGCATGCAGTACCGCTTCACTGACAGCGTCCTCCGCATCTGTACTGTTATTCAGAATAGAATATGCCAGTCGGTACATATGCAGGGTATAGCCTCGCACTTCCCGCGCAAATTCCTCTTTTGTCATAACTGACAAGGTAACACCTCCTTCTCCTCGCCGGCTTCATACTATATGAGTCGCCGGACGGTAAAAAGGTTCCCAAATGTTTAAAAAGGCACCGGATGTTCCGATGCCTTTCATCACTTTTATTACATATCAATCAAAATCGTCCATTTACCATTTCGCTTACCATTCTCCCGGCAGATGTACCCTTTCTCCTGTAACTCTATTGTTCTGCGCTTAATCGTCCTCTCTGATTTCCCGGAAAGTTCTGCTATCCCCTTCTGAGTGATTGTTGGTTCTGCTTTGAGAATATTCAAAAGTGCCATTTCTTCTAGCGTCAAATCCAAAGTGCCATTTTGGCACTTTGGGCTCTCATTTTTGGCACTTTGAACACTATTTCCCTTTCTATAATCAAGATGCATATATCTGTTTTTCAATTCATGGTGTTTATTCAACAATAAATTTTCAAAAAACATTTCCAGAAATTCGGTAGTTTCATACACATTGTTTTTCCAATCATTGTAATTGGCTCTGACTAATGCATTTCTGAAGAACCATGAATTTTCTGCAAATGCCCTATTACTGATTTGAAAGCCAAAGGTCTTTAAATACTTGATGATAAATACTGCTGTTGTTCTGGTATTTCCCTCACAGAACGGATGAATTTGCCATATATCGGATGTAAATTTTGCAATATGCTTCACACATTTTTCCAAAGACAAGCCCTCGTAAGAAAAATCTTTTTCCTGTTGGAAATCATATTCCAATGTTTCTCTTATACTATCAAAAGATGCATAGATAACCGTATCACCTTTTAATACCCATTCCTTTTTTGTTATATTATAATCTCTGATTTTTCCTGCCTGTTTAAATACACCGGAAAACAGTCTTGCATGAATATTTCTAAACTCCGCCGGTGAAAACTGAAAAGTTTTCTCCCCTAAAAGCTTTGCAATCCTTACAGAGACAATATCCGCCTCTTTCTCATCAGTTTCTATCTCACTTCTATCAGCTCTGACCTCATAATAGGTTTGAATTCTTTTATCTGCATCAGTAATACTGATTTTTCCTTCGATGTGCTCTTTTGCAGTGTTTAAAAGGTATTCCGATACTTTTAACCCGTCTACACTCTGGAGCCCGATTGCTGTTTTCCAGGCATTACTCTTTTCTACCTCATTCGGTTCCCCCTGACGGATATATTCATCCAATTCAGTCTGCCAATTCTTAATATCACTCATAAATTATCCGTCCTTCCCAATCTAAAATATCTTTTCATTTTCCAGCAAAAAATCTAAAATATTTTTTTGCCGTATACCTCCTCTGTTAATGTGCAATAAGGAATCCATAGACAGTATCATTTTTTCATAATTGTCTGCAATTGCTTCTAGAGGAGCAAATTCCCGATTTGTATTTTCAGGTGTAAGAATATAGCATACCTGAACGTACAGTCTTTCATCCCGTCTGTTTGCCACAAAGTCCACTTCCGTAGTGCCTTGTTTTCCGATATTTACCGCGTACTCTCTGCGAAGAAGTTCCAAGTACACAATATTCTCCAATACTCCTGCAATATCATTGTCTCGGTATCCCATAACCGCATGTCTGATTCCAAGATCGGACAAATAATACTTTTCCTGTGTTTCCAGTATTTTCTTTCCCTTAATATCAAATCGCGCTACCTTTGCAATCAAAAACGCATTTGCCAAGGCCTTCAGATAATTATAAACAGTCTCTGTACTTAGCTTTCGTCCCTGACTTTTTAAAAAGTCAGAAATCGTTTTTGCCGAAAATGTATTTCCAATATTATCCATGATATATTTGACAATATTTTCCAATAATACGGTATCCCTGATATTATTTCTTGCAATTACATCCTTTAACAGCACTGAGTTATAAATATCCTGAAGGTATTGTATGATTCTGTCTTCCTCCCATGTCATCTGATGAATTCCCGGCAAACCTCCAAATCTGACATAATTGGCAAAATGCTCCTGTCGTGTCAGTCCAGCCTCTCCTTCGTTTGTCTCGGCAAACTTAAGATATTCCTTAAAGTCCAACGGATATACTCTGATTTCCACATATCTGCCGGCTAACAATGTAGCCAGTTCACCGGATAGCAGTCTTGCATTTGACCCAGTCACATAAATGTCACAGTCCATATCCACACGCAGAGAGTTAATTACCTGTTGCCAGCCATCTACCTCCTGTATCTCATCCAGAAGAATGTACAATTTCCCAGTTGCCTTGTCTCCAAGCTCTATCAGGTGTTGATACAATGCTCTGTATTCCTTCAAGTATTCGTATCTTAACGATTCAAAATTTATATATATAATATTATCCGGAGTCTTACCTATGTTAAGCAGTTCCTGCTTTGTCAGTTCCAACAAAGCACTTTTCCCACTTCGCCGCATCCCGGTAATTACTTTTATAACGGGTTTATCCATAAAATCTTTGATAATCTTCATATATCTGGGTCGAGCAATCATTTCATCCACCTCCGTTTCTTTTATTATAGAACTTTCAGTGTAAAGTAGCAATAGTTTCTCATATGTGAGAAACTATTGCTACTTTGTGCTGTATCTTCTTTTCTATTATATTTTTTTATGGTTCACTTGATAGGTGAAAAGCGATATTTACGAATATTAAGACTATATCAGTCCATAAGCTGTGCACGAATACCATGTAGCATCACTGTATTCTGCCATCCTCCGCCTCCACAGGTACCAGTATGCAATATCCCCATACTTCCGCCCGCAGGTACTGCCCCGGTCTCCATAGTAATATCCGATGGATATTCTAAGATTCCTGTAGAAAGCTCTTTTTCCGTCCACAGATGCACTTTCAGACTCCGGTTATTGATCTCTGTCTCAATATGACAGCCGGTCACAAATCCTGCCGTATATCTTCTTGTCTCCGGCAATGTCGTAAGCCCGTTCTTATAGTATACCGGGAACACTTCCACTCCATTGGAAATATCCGGTGAACGCAAGATCCTGAACGCAGGACCAGTCATGGATTCAGGATCAAATCCCACACATACGTCCATATATTGTCCGGCACTTCCAAAGCCCTGACCGAATGTCTTCGCGGGATCCAATAATATCTCCGTTTTCATATTGCCAGCTTCTTTCTGAAATGTATAAAACAACATCACCCCTTGTATAGCAGGCATCAGGCCTGCCCCTACACAACCGTTTCCCGCCATACGATATACCCATGGCATATCAGGCAATTTCTGTTCCCATTTTCTCCACTCTGTAAGAGGTTCCCGCGGTGTATAAAAATCTCTTGTCCACCACCCTGACCGAATCAGTGGCTGACGTTCAGTTGGGAAATTCGAAAAATCCGTCTGGATCTGACACGGATTAGTAATCATATTTGCGTTCATTTCCTTACAGGCACACAATTCCACCGTCTCTGCAGGTAGACTGCAGTTTAGTTTTGGTATAATCTGAACATACACTGCTGCACCAATCGCCTCATTTCCGGGGAAATACTCGAGGTTCTCCACACCGGGACGACTGACAGAGACTCGCTGACGCTCTCCATCCTTCTCCAATTCCCAGGAGATCAGCGAGGCATCCTCTGCCCCTTTCCTCTCCAATTCATAATGAAGTACAAATTTTCCCGACTGCCATAGGATATGAGGATGCTGAATCCACCCCGGTGCGGGACGAGTCGTTGGTGTCACCGCAACCTCAGCCATTGCCATCAACCCGGTATCCGTACGTGCGAGCAATATGCCCTGTAAGATGCCGGTCCCGTCATTTTCCCCACTGAGTATCAGTGTGTGACCCTGCTTCAGCAGACTGATTCCCAATTGCGCTTCCTCATCTCCGACCATCTCAAACGTCAAATTCAATTTTTCCGTTATCTCCCCACTGAAATATCTGGCTGTGACACACACGTTTCTACTACGATGTTCTTCTGTTAATGTCAGCATGCTTTGATTTAATACCAACTGTATCGGCAACAATTCTTTTCCGCTCGCCTTTCCCTCTCCAAGAGGATCCCAACCATCGGTTCCGCACAATAAATTTCTGATATTATACTTTGTCGCTTCCCCTTCTGTCAGAAAAGCTGCTAATCCCGGCTTACCGGTCAGATCCACTGTATGTTCCGCTGGCCCTATCGGTGTATCGTTCCCATACACATAGCATACTGTCTCAGGTTGGGGATAGCGCGTCCATTGCACCCATAATGGTCGTGAGTGATCTGTACTCTCGTCCCTCATGTCCTCAAATCTGCAATTTATCACATATATTGTTCCCTGTCCCTTCATGAAATACTGATCTGCACCGTTGCGGTCCCGATGTCCGCGAATGCGGAACCGGCAATCCAGAAAAGCACTCCCCGTGCCATCTGTCGCAGAAATCGGGCATTCCCCATAAAAATCAAAATCACATCCTAAATACACTGCGTTGCCGTTCAGAGCATCATCTGTAGATTCAAAATGACAATTCTCATAGAGACTTCTCCTGGCACCGCAAATGGGACAAAGATTCAGGCGGCTGATAAAGCGACAGTTTTTCGCATAAAACCGGTCTCCTTTCACATCTCCCAATTGTGCCTGTGTAATCGCCGCGCAGCGCTTTTTCTTATTCTTTGATATATCCCCCGGATAATTCAGGTCCACATTACAATAATTTCCAATGGTAAGATTCTCTAGATACAATCCATCGCCTTCAAAGTGTAGCATGGTGTAATTACCGATGCAGCCATGGGATTGTCCTTTGTTGGCTGCAATTACAACCTCCTCCGGATGTTCAGATAATCCGATGAGGCGCAGCCAGTTACAGCTTATTTTCTGCTCATAGGGCAGGAAATCCCCCTCTGCTCCACGGAATATTTTCTGATCCTCCGGGTCATGCAGCCAGTAGACATCCGGCATCAGATACACTGTCATCGGCGCTTCCTGTGTTCCGTCCTGTATTTTCCCGGAATGGAAAAGCTCTTGCCACGAACGAAAACACCATGTACTTCCTGGATCTGCATTTCTGTCTAGCATAAGGTGCTTCTCATCCAGTTTTTCTATCATTGTATTTTTGTCTATCATCCTTCAGCCTCCTCGGTTATCCTTTCACGGATCCAACCATCATTCCCTTGACAAAATATTTCTGTAGGAATGGATACAGCACCAGAATCGGTGCCGTTGCCACTACAATGGTAGCATATTTGATAGCTTCCGCGATCAGTTCCGTATCCGAATCTCCCATTCCCGATAATCCACTGCTCAGTATCAGAATCTGGCGGATTACCAGCTGCAGCGGTTCTTTGTTATGATCATCCAGATAGATCATGGCACTGAACCAGGAATTCCAATGTCCGACACCGTAGTACAGCACAAGTACTGCCATGGTTGGTTTCGTCAGAGGTACCATAATCCGTGTCAGGATCGTAAAATGATTTGCCCCGTCCAGTCGGGCAGATTCCTCCAGGCTGCTGTCTATGGATGCCATTGAAGTACGCATAATGATCAGATTAAATGTGCTGACTGCTCCCGGCAACAAAATTGCCCATCTCGTATCATACAATCCTAACTGTTGAATATTCAAAAACTGCGGAATTAGTCCCCCGGAAAAATACATTGTAAACATAATCAATACTGTAATGGTCTTTTGCCCAGGCACATCCTTTCTGGACAAGAAATAGGCCCCCAGTACCGTCGTAACGAGATTAATCAATGTTCCGGCAATCACATAAAATATAGTATTAGCATATCCAATCCATATTCTGGAATTAGAGAAAACTTTCCTATAAGCCTCCGTTGTGAATCCCAATGGGCGGAACAAAATTCCCGGATGCCCCATGAGTAAGGATGCTTTACTGAAAGATGCACATATTACATACCAAAATGGATATATGCATATGATCATCATTAAAACCATAAAACATACATTAAATATGTCAAATATTTTTTCTCCGCTACTTCTCCTGATCGTTCTGTTCAATGTCTTCATTTTCATCTGTTCCTGTTCCTCCTAGCCTTGTTACCTTTTACCATAAACTGGTATCGCTGACCTTCTTACTAATATGGTTTGCCAGAATGACCAATACGAAATTCACTACTGAATTGAACAGACCTACCGCAGCAGAGAAGGAATATTGTCGATCCACCAGACCCATGCGGTATACATACGTCGAAATAACATCAGCAGTCTCATAAATACCTTCGTTATACAACAGAATGATCTTCTCATATCCAACACTCATTACCTGTCCCAGTCTCATGATCAGCATAATAATGATCGTCGGCATGATTCCGGGCAATGTGATATGCAGCATCTGTTTCCATCGACCGGCTCCGTCAATCTGCGCTGCTTCATATAATTCTGTATCTACTGCTGTCAGAGCCGCCAAGTAGACAATCGAGCCCCATCCTATCCCCTGCCAGATGTCGCTGATCACATAGATTGGCAGGAAATTCTCAGGTCCACTTAACAGGTTTTTGCCGCTATAGTTAAACAAATGAACCAGAATCTGTGTGATGAATCCCTCCGGTTTTATAAATTCCCGAATCATAGAACAAATGACAACTGTGGAAATAAAATGTGGCATATAGGTAATCGTCTGCGTTATACGCGAAAATTTTTTGCTCCGCAGTTCATTCATCAGCAATGCGAGAATGATCGGTGCCGGGAATCCAAATACAATCGTTGCCAGACTGATCTTCAGAGTATTCCCCAACAATCTCTTAAAATAAATACTTTGAAAAAAGCTGATAAAATGCTGTAATCCTACCCAGTCGCTTCCTGAGATTCCTCTTCGTGGGCTGTAATCCATAAATGCGATGATCAATCCGTACATCGGTTTATAATGGAATAATAGATAGTACAGAAGCACCGGGAGTACGAGCAGATACAGTTCTTTCTGCTTCCATATCTTTTTTAATGTTGTCATAGCATTTCTCCTTGTAAATCTCTCATGCACAGTGTTTAAGATAACCCATAATACAACAAACGGCCGCACCGGATTCCTCCGGTCCGGCCGTTCGGGATATTATCTTTCGTTATACCGATCCAATGCAGACTGATATATTCCAATCATGTCATTCATTCCCATATCATTCAGCTGTTTGATATAATTATCCCATTCTGTGTCCACATCCAACACTTGTGTATAGAACTTCGCACTATATTCCGAGATAAAAGTATTCATCTGTGTACTCAGCACACTGTACTGTTTACTTTCATCTTCCTTCAAAGTGATCGGTGGAATCAATGTCTGCTGACTTTCATTTCCATCTGCCCAGTCATGAAGTGCCTGTTTCTGTTCCTCTGTCTCATAATATTGGAAAATATAGTTTGCATCCTGTACAAACGGGCCCATTCCATTGGCCAGGCCGTTATAAGTCATTGCCGTTGACACGCTCCAGCCGTTCGGATTATGCATGATCTCATCCGTATAGGTCGGAATACCGTCCACCATAGTATATGCTTCACCCTCTTTACCATAATTGATCATATAATGTCCTGACTGGCTGTAACAATAGTTGAGGAATTTTGCGGCAAGTTCAGGATTTTTACAGTCTGCTGTAATAACCGCCGATGCATTACTGGTAGTAGCATAATCGTATGAACCACCACCATACATTACAGTATCTCCGCTGTTCATTACCGGGAAAGACGCTGTTGCCATCTTAAAATCCGGGTTATAAGCCTGAGGATCCGCAGCCACACTCTTGATCATACTTCCCAGAAAGCTTCCGCCTGCGCCTACGGTAACAGCCGCCTGATCGTTCATAATATAGCTCATGGCAGTTTTCTTGTCGCAAGTCAACAGTTCTGCGTCCAATAGCCCTTTATCAACCCATTCGTTTGCTCTCTTCATCAGCTCTTTATATGCTTCCTGTGTATAGCCGTTTTTAATCTCTCCAGTCTGGTCATCCACATACATTCCGGCACGAATACCGTATGCACTTCCCATGAATCTCATCAAATATTCCAGCGACTGTACTACCATCGGCTTCTCAACACCATACTCTTTTAATGCAGTCAATGCTGCTTCCCAATCATCAAGTGTCTCAAGCTTACCCGTATATCCTGCCTTTTCCAACAGATCAGCACGATACATAGGACCTGTAGTACACTGGAGATAAGTGTTGCCGCGAATAAACGGGAAGCAGTAGTAGTGACCATCGTCATTTTTGACCTCTCGGTCTACTGTAGGATTATCCTGCAGATACTGCCACAGATCTGCTGCCGCACCGTACGGCTGTACGTAATCATCAAGGATTGTCAATACTCCTTCCGCCTCAGCAGCAGCCGGCCCACCGGTATAGTTATTCGTCCATTCCCATACAATAATATCTGGCAGAGAGCCGCTTGCAATCATTGTAGAGAATTCTTCACTGGAACTTCCCTCTGTAGGCTGAATAAATTCTACCTTGATACCTGTCATTTCCTGCCAGTTCTTAGCCCACAACGTTTCATTGGCGGATGCCGCTGCATCGCTTGCCCAGTATTCCATCCACACGGTCAGAGTCTCGCCCGTATCTTCCATAGGATAGGAGACATAATTGCTTCTGGGAATTGTCAGTTCATCTCCTTCTTTTTTATTCAGAGAATCCAGAAGTTCATAAGCGGGCTCTGTCATCGCTTCAGATGTCTGTTCGTTTTGTGTCTCTATAGTCTCCTTTGTTTCTACATTATCTGTATTGCCACATCCGGTTATCATAGCCGCCATAGTAAGAAGTGCTGACATTAAAATACTGATTGTCTTCTTTTTCATAGGTTGTCCTTCCTGAATCTTATTTTTGTTTCCGGTTCAGACTGCGCAGTCTTTTGTGTACGCCTTTATCTTACCGATGCTCGCTTACACCTTCAAGTGACAAAAAATTGTGTCCATACTATTCTTTTTCTCCCGATAAGTGACAAAAATTATTGTCCATCCTTCCACTGGCTAGGTGTCATTCCTTCGCTCTGTTTAAAACTGCGAAGAAGTGTTCTGACGCTTCCGAATCCTGCTTTCTCTGCCACATCGCTTAGTCCATCATCCGATGAACAGAGAATTTCTTTTGCTTTCTGAATTCTCTGCTGTGAAATGTATGTTGGCAATTTTTGCCCCTTTACACTACGGAACGTCTTAGACATCTGGACCGATGATATCTGAAAATGTTCTGCTATTGAGGTCACATTCAGATTGCAGTCCGCAATATTCTGCTGTATATACATTATGATTTTTTCACACAGTTCCTTTTCCTCTCTCCTATCCTCGACCTGTTCCTTCTGAAGGCTTTCACATACTCGGTACATTCTCTCAATTAGTGCCTGCTTTCCATGGCATTCCTTTCCGCGCAAATACAGATACTCTTGAAAATCCTGTGTGTGTTCCAATGCCTTAAGCATGGAACACTGCAGGTCATATTCCAAATATCGAATCACTTCTGTATGATTGCTGCTATTATTACGTTCATTCTGTTCATACAGATTGCTGATAATTTCTTCTGCACGCACAACATTCTGCTGTCGAATCTGCCAAATCAGTTCCCGCTCCGTCTCCAGCGGATAATAGTATCCGTACTGTGGTCCTACTTTAACGTCTTCATAGAAAACAGTATCTTCCAATTCATAGATTCTCTTGGTCTCCATGGTGTATATTGCCTGCTGATATGCATCTGCAATCCCTTCTCTTCCACAACAGATTTGTCCCGCAGACACAGTATATCGTATGTCCATATGTTCATCCATGAATTCCTGTAACTGCATTACTGTTTCCAATGTAATATCTCTGTTGTGTATGGTCTCGTTTTCCGGGAAATTCACAAGGATTACCAACACTTCGCTGACGATCATGGGATATACCATACATCCATTGTTCTGGAACAATTCATGACTCACATTTTCTACAATGAACTGCACAAATTCAAGATCCTTCTGTTTTTCATGGACTTGATCCCATTCCCTACTGCCATCTCGTTCAATCTCTTCCATATAAAAAAGCAAGATTGTAAATTGTTCGCCACACCAACGAATACCACACATTTCTTCTATCAATTCCACATTTTCCGGCACTTTCCCTTGCAATAATTTCTCCAAATATTCCTTTTGAAAAATAAGATTCTGACGCTGCAGTCTGTTACCTGTCTCCTTTAGATTCTGACGCATCTGGTGAAAATATCCATCAATCATCTGGAATTCATTGCCGACTCCCCTTTGCGACGATTTAATCTCCAGCCGTTCCAACAGTTTTGTTACATGACTGTAATTTCTGCGGAGAAAATAGATCATTAGCAGAATCCCAATAGTCGTAAAGCTGACCAGAATCAGACTTACCCTCCACTGATAGCCTTTCAGTTCATGAAAATAGTCCTTTCGTCGGCTCACCAGAATCTTGTAATTATTGATACCTTCATAATAATCTAACTGTACCGTCTGATCTGCTTCTGCCAAATGAACGCTCTCAGTTTTCTCCGTAATCGCAGACTGTAGATTTTCCTGATCTTCAGCGCTCCATTGGCTTCCGTTTTGATCCATAAGGAAGATATCTCCGTCCAGTGCCAGACATACGCTCTCATCCTGGGAAGGGAACAGGATTCGCTGCAGTTTCGACCGTTCATAAACAAAGAAAATATTGATTTGTGTGCGATCCCATTTTCTATCTTGTATTGTTCCCGCAAAGAAGACATATTGTTCATTTCCATACTTCATAGTAATACTGTTGTAAGTTCCCTGCAGCAGTTCTATCCATTGTTCTTTAGGTATTCCTCCATACTGGCTTTGATAGGTCCGCCAGTAATTCTCCTCTGTATTTGCAGAATCGCTGGAAACAATGTACTCATCATCGACAAAACATAACAGAATAGATGCATAATTGCCGTTGATCTTCTGATATTCTCTCAATAGCTCACACAATGTATATCGGGAATACTTTGTAGCCCCGGTCGCACTTCCCTCTTTTCCATGGTAAGAATTTTTGCCGAGAAGAATGGTATCTTCCTGTGCCAGCACAGAATAAGACAGGTCCCGCATAGTCTCTTCTATGTTTGTCAGATTATCACAGATCTGCTCGACAATCTTCTCGTTCTCCGTTTCCTGATTGCGTAACAGAATCCGTTTTCCTTGCCAATAGGTAATGCTGTTACATAGCAAAAATACCAGCATGACTGCTACATATGATATCATCCATTTCCAGAAGACACTGTTTTTTCCCATAGCCTGCCACCTCATATTGATAACATCTTAGTGTTTCATTATACGTGTAGCATAGCAAGAAAGTAAAGTGACAGTTTTACAATATGCAGTGACAAAAAGCTCCTCCACCATGCCGGATACCGATTCAATCATATGCTATGCAAAAGCTCCTCTTGACCCACGAGTTAGTCTATGCTAATATAACAATTGTTATGGAGACAGATCGTAAGAAAATCACGGAAGAAAACTTAATCCGCTGCGGCAGGGAAGAATTTCTGGAAAAAGGCTACGCCGGGGCGAACCTCCGGAATATCTGCAAACGTGCCGGAGTTACTACCGGGGCTTTTTATTTCTCTTTTGAAAATAAAGAGGCTCTGTTGGGGGCAATCCTGGATCCCCTGATTGCCGAGTATCAGAAAATGATGCAGCAAATAGCCAAAAGAGAGCAGGAACATCCTGAGACCGCAGAGCAGAATGAACGCGAGATCATGGAATATATCTGTGCGTACAGGCAGGAATGTGAACTGGTACTGGAGAAATGCTCCGGCAGCAAATACGAATCCTTCCGGGATGTCGTCTTCAACAATATGTTCACAGCCTTTCAGGGCTATTATGAAAAACAACTGGGCTTTGTGCCCGATAAGGAATTGTTACGAATCCTTGCATCCATGAGGTTACATGGATTTCTGGAATTGATCAAGGGAGATTATGATATGGAACACCGCATGTTCCTGACGAAAGCCATCGGTATTCACGCCGATGCCGGAACGCAGGGTTTAATTGCATATTTCAAGAGCGAGAAGGATGCTCACCGTTAAGGCGGTGGGCATTTTCTTTTATAAAAAATAACAAATATAACTTTTGTTATATTGGAAAAAAGGAGATTAGTTATGAACAAAAACGTAAACTACGGAAACTGGGTACCCGAAAAAATGTTGGCGCTGTGCTATGTTGCTGCAGCCGTGCTCGGCATAGCCACCTGTGTGACCGGACCGGTGCTGCATCTTGCCATTCCGGCATGGATCCTGGGCATTTTGGCTGCGATCTGCCTGGTCTATGGCATCTACATGCATATCTGTCATGAATTGTTTGCCTTCGGGAAGGGCAACATGATGGCGAAAGTCCATCAGCACCTCGTAGATCATCTGGAATGGGACGGTGAAGGTACGCTGCTCGACATCGGCTGTGGTGCTGCTGCACTGACGATCCGCTGCGCCAAAGCTTTCCCCAAGGCAAAACTCGTCGGTATGGACTACTGGGGTGTCGAGTGGAACTATGCCAAGGAGCAGTGTGAAGCCAATGCGAAAGCCGAGGGTGTTGCCGACCGGATCACCTTCCACAAAGGAGATGCCGCCCATCTGGAAGATCCGGATGAGACCTTCGATGCCACTGTCAGCAACTTTGTCTTCCACGAAGTCCGTTCCGCCAAGGATAAACGGGATGTGGTCAGAGAAGCTCTGCGCATAGTCAAAAAGGGCGGTGCCTTCTCCTTTCAGGACATGTTCTCCCAGAAAGCACTCTACGGTGACATGGAAGAATTTGTCGAAGAATTGAAAAAAGAAGGAATCACAGAAATTCACTACATCGGCAATCTTGAGAAGAAACTGGATTTTATCCCCGGATATGCCGCTGCTCCCTGGATGATCTCCGGAATGGGAATCCTGTACGGTCGGAAATAATCACGAAAATCAAAAATGTTTTTGTATAGTTTTTCACGAAATCCAAAAATGTTTTCACGTGGTTTTTCACGAAAATCAAAAATGTTTTTATATAAAATCATCCCGGACACTATGTCTGTCTCACAAGCACAGTGTCCGGGATGTCAAATTTCTTCTTATATGTCCACCCTATAATGTAATATTGATCACCGGCACAGGCGCCGCCGATACACCTACGCCGACAGCATCTGCGGAAAATGAAGTCCCGGTGGGAATAACCATGTTGTCTTTCATTTTCTCCAGGTGGTCGAAGACTGCTTTCAGGTATTCCGCATCTGCCTTGACGATGTCTTTCATCTCTTTGTTGCGGTGTTTGATCTTCATCATCTTGAGGTCTGCGGGATCCATCTCCCTATTCACAGAGACCGCAGTATCTGATAATCCATCCAGCCCCATCTCTTCCATCAGGTCACGTAAGCTATCGGACATTTCCTGTATCATCTCCGAGGTGAAATCGCTCATTTCCGACATAAAGTCTCCTGTCTGCGCATAGAATGCATCCATGCCAAGATCAATATAGTCGGATATATCATAGCTATCCCCTGCATACGCCTCATTGCCTGCATACTCATACGCAGAGAGATCCCTGGACACTTCATCCGCGGAACCTTCCGCAGACATTTCTTCCTCATTCTGCTCGTTTTCCGCCTCTGCGTCCTGCACATCCTTCGTCTCTTCTTCGCAGATCCGGTCTCCCGGGCAGATTCCGCCCGCGGCCTTCACCATTTCCTCTTCTTCGAGATGTTTTGCTTTCTTTTTCGCCACACGTTCCATAGCCTGTGCATGAGCAATTGCTGCATCGATCTCTTCACTGTCGCTGTCACTGTTCTGCTTCTGCCGTTTCAGGCGCAGGACTTCTCTCCGCGCCTGCCCGGCTGCCTGCTTTGCCGCCTGGGACGTCTTGCTCCGCAGTATCTTGGACGAGATATTTTTGAACTGGTACTTCAATTTCTTCAGCGCCAGCGTCGTGTTCTTCGTCTGCTGCCTCTGATCGCGCAACGATTCACTGTAACTCAGGGAACTTGTAACGATGGAATCCTGGCTCCAGCTGTTCGCCGCCTGCATCTGGCCGTACCGGTCATCTCTCGCCAACATCCGCCGGATATCGGTAACAGAACTTTTATTTTTTGCTCCGAAGATACTCTTCTGATTGTTCTGCGTCTTTCTTCCTCCGGAAAATGCCTGCGGCAAACCGGTGTTGCCGCTCCCGTAAACACCTCCGGACTTCCCCATAGAAATCATGCAACCTCACCTTACCCTCTGAAGTCAAAGTTCTGGCCGACCTGCCGTTCGCCTGCGGTCTGCACACTGTCACTCCGTGTGTTGAAATTGTAGGTTTCTATCTTAGACAACAGTTCTTCTATGGAACCGGCGCTGATCGTTACCGTATCCTCTGTGCCGGCTTCCTCCTTGCTGTCTGCTACCTTATCCGACTTCTTGTCTTTTAGCCGTTCTTCCTTTTCTTTCTTAGCAGCCTTCTTCTCCGCAGCCTTTTTCTCTGTTTTCTTCTGCTCAGCCTTTTTCTCGATCCGGGCCTTCTGCTCGGCGCTGGATTTCTTCAATACAGCGAAAAATGACAGTGTTCCTC
>ERZ773193.3093-NODE-3093-length-15903-cov-3.227221_pt1 | contig 15903 bp, 14 predicted proteins | sample MGYA00511110_ERZ773193 | MGnify/ENA primary metagenome ERZ773193 (study PRJEB29015, sample SAMEA2737784) | human gut metagenome | biome: human gut; feature: human-associated habitat; material: faeces | place: China | collected 2012 ...
CTGTGGTGGCCGACTGGCTGTACGGCCTGATCCAGGACGGTATCGTGGCCGGCGTGGGCGCCGTGCTGGGCTTCGTGCCCCAGATGCTGGTCCTGTTCGTCCTGCTGGCTGTCCTGGAGGATGTGGGCTACATGGCCCGCATCGCCTTCATCATGGACCGGATCTTCCGCCGCTTCGGCCTGTCCGGCAAGAGCTTCATCCCCATGCTGATCGGTACCGGCTGCGGTATCCCCGGAATAATGGCCTCCCGTACCATAGAGAATGAGCGCGACAGGCGTATGACCATAATGACCACCACATTTATTCCCTGCGGCGCTAAGGTTCCCTTTATAGGAATGATTGCCGGCGCCATATTCGGCGGTTCCGCATGGGTAGCTACCTCCGCTTACTTCATCGGCATGGCCGCGATAATAATCTCGGGAATCATGCTCAAGAAGACTAAGAGGTTCGCCGGCGAGCCCGCGCCCTTCGTAATGGAGCTGCCCGCATACCACTGGCCCACCGCAGGCAACGTGCTCAGGAGCACCTGGGAGCGGGGCTGGAGCTTCATCAAGAAGGCAGGCACCATCATACTGCTTTCCACAATCTTTGTATGGTTCACCACTTACTTCGGAACCGTGGACGGTACCTTCAGGATGCTGTCCGAGGATGAGATCAACTACTCCATATTGGCCTCCATAGGCGGTGCGATAGCCTGGATCTTCAAGCCTCTGGGCTGGGGCAACTGGCAGGCGGTCGTAGCCTCAATTACCGGCCTTATCGCCAAGGAGAACATAGTAGGTACTCTGGGCATACTGTACGGCGGCGACGGCAGCGTATACTCTAACCTTGCAAGCGCTTTCACACCCATTACCGCTTACTCTTTCCTGGTATTTAACCTGCTGTGCGCACCCTGCTTTGCGGCAATAGGCGCAATCAAGCGGGAGATGAATAACGCCGGCTGGACTTGGTTCGCCATCGGCTATCAATGCGGCTTTGCATATGTGATAGCCCTGATGATCAATCAGTTCGGCAACCTCTTTACCGGTAATGCAAACCTCTTAGGCGTGGTTGCCGCCACAGTCTTCCTCGCAGGCATGGTATACATGCTGTTCAAGCCCTATAAGGAAGCTGCGAAGCTGAGCGCAAAGCCGTAAAGAAAAAATGAAATGATGTAATATGTCAGAAGGAGGAATTTGACCATGTTTAATTGGATAAGCGAAAACATCGGAAACATAATCGCGATAGTTATACTTGCAGCGGTAATCGCGGCCATCGTGATACATCTTATAAAACAGAAGAAACGAGGCAAGTCCTCCTGCGGCTGCAGCTGTGGTTCCTGCCCCATGAAAAACTCCTGCCACAGCAATTCCTGCAGTGCCAAATGATAACTAATAACTAACAAAGTATCGGCAAGGCGGCATTCGTCCGCTTTGCCGATACTCTGTTTTGGGGCAATTTATTGCAATTAGGCCGGGACGGTGCTAACATATCAGCATGGATGCCTTTTTAAGGCACTCCAAAGTTAAAATCAAGGTATGGGTAAATAATGTGGAGCTTAAGGACGCGCTGCTTCTGCACGCAAACATGTATCCCAGGATGCGGCCTGCCGACGCTGTAAAGCTGGTGTACCAGAACGAATTTGGGGGCGGCCATATGATCAAAAGCCCTGAGGCTGCCCTGATAAGACTGCGCAACGAGTATGCGGCAACAGAGCACGACGCCATGCAGCCGCTCATGATACCCATAGGCAGCGGCATGGCGCGAGTACAGCTTAAGGCGCTGAAGGAAAGCGGCATAGCAAGGCTCAATGAAGCGTTTGTGGAAACCGCCAACAGCTCAGAAGGCACGCTTGCGGAGTTTTTGGAAAAGCTGGACGTGCTCCTCCATTTAACGTTGCAGGGCGTCTTTGCGTTCCAGGCAGCCGAGCTTGAGAAATACCTTTCGGAATATAAAAAGAGGGGCTATCCAGCCGTATCCCACAGCGAGGAGTACAGGAAGGCTTACCTTCCCGCCTACAGAGTTGTAAAGGAGAGCATATTCAAGGAGAGGTTTAAATGAATATACTTGTAATAGACGGTCAGGGCGGCAAGCTGGGCTGCCAGATGGTAAGGTCCATAGCGGAAAAGTACCCCGGTGCAAGGCTTATGGCGGTGGGTACCAATTCAGCCGCTGCCGCGGCTATGGCAAAGGCCGGCGCCCATCAGGCGGCTGCGGGGGAGAACCCACTTATAGTTGCCTGCCGCAAAGCGGACATAATAATAGGCCCCATAGGCATAGTCATAGCGGATTCCCTCTTTGGCGAGATAACGCCCGCAATGGCGGTCGCCGTTGCTCAATCCGATGCGGTGCGGATACTTCTGCCCGTAAACAGGTGCGGCAATATAGTGGCAGGCGTTCAGGAGCTGTCACTGACGGCTCTCATATCGGACGCTATGGCCAAGCTCGAAGGCGTGATGCAAGAGTAAACTGTATCTTGTCAACCGACGGCTTTTCGTGTACAATAGGCTTGTGCCGGTCAGAAGACGGCGCAGGAACAGAAGTTCCCCTGAATAAACCTTGTATCAATACCGTTTTTTGTGATGTCATGAAGGCGTCGCTTTCCCAGAAGGGATCGCGGCGCTTGTTTTATGCCATCTGGAAGGAGCTTTTATCATGAAAAACAACAACATAACAGTAAGGACAGTGGTATTTGCGGCGGCGTTTCTGGCGCTGGCACTGATGCTGCCATTTTTGACGGGACAGATACCGCAGATAGGCTCAATGCTTTCCCCCATGCACATACCCGTGCTCCTCTGCGGCTTCGTATGCGGCTGGCCCTGGGGACTGGCGGTCGGCGTGGTGGCTCCGCCCCTGCGCTCCGTACTGTTCGGTATGCCGCCGATGTACCCGACCGCGCTTTGCATGGCGTTTGAGCTTGCGGCATACGGCGCCGTGGCAGGACTCATGTACAGGGCGCTGCCAAAGAAGAAAAGCAACATATACGTCGCTCTCATAACGGCCATGATAGCCGGCCGTCTGGTATGGGGCGTGGCGCGCTTCCTCTGCACCGGGCTCGATCCGTCAAAGTTCGGCTTTGCCGCCTTCTGGGCGGGGGCGTTCACGCAGGCGATACCCGGCATAATACTGCATATAATCCTCATACCGCTGCTGGTAATGGCGCTGGAAAAGGCCAAGCTGATATCGAAATAGCAGGACAAGGCCAAACAGGGAGAGCTTTTATGCCCTCCCTGTTTTATTATGCCTGTTTTATTTATTAAGCTTTGCGGCAAGATCATCCAGCGCCTCGCCGAGCGCCTCCTCAAAGGACGGATGTGGACGCATTATCTTGAGCAGGCTTTCCACCGTGAGATGGTTGGCCATAGCTTCGGATATCTCGCTTATCATGTCAGAGCTGTGCTCGCACATGAGCTGCGCGCCTATTATCTCGCGGGTCTCGGCATTGGCTACGACCTTCATAAAGCAGCGGCCCGGATCGGCGATAAGCGTTCTGGCGTTGCTGAACATCACGCATTTGCCCGCCTTTGCGGGTATTCCCGCTTCCCTGGCCTCGGCCTCCGTCATTCCCACCACCGCTATCTCGGGCCGGCAGTATATGACGCTGGGCACAACGTTCATATCAACGCTGTTCTCCATGCCGTTCATCATATCGACGCATGCTGTACCCTGTGCGGAGGCAACGTGGGCAAGCTGAATCTTCGCGGATACATCGCCTATGGCGTATACACCGGGTATGCTGGTCTGGTACTTTTCGTCTACCTTTATGCTCCTACGGTCCATCTCAGGCGCAAGGCCCTCTGCAAACAGGCCGTCCATATAGGGCTTGCGGCCTATGGCACAGAGCACAGCCTCTCCGGTTACCGAGTTGTCCTTGCCCTTTTCGCTGAAGCGCACCGTGAGGCCGCTTTCGTCCTTCTCCACACATTGTACCATGGAGTTGACGAACACATTCACGCCCTGTTTTTTAAGTATCATGGCGAGGTTTTGGCCGAGCTCGCGGTCCATATTGGGCAGCAGCCTATCCATACCCTCTATGACGGTCACCTTGCAGCCGAGGTCGCTGTAAAATGTGGCGAATTCTATGCCTATCACGCCGCCGCCAATTATTATTATGGACTCGTACAGATGGTCACAGCCCTCCAGCAGCTCGTCAGAAGTCATTACTCCGGGTAGGTCCAGCCCGGTTATAGGCGGGCGGGCCGGTACGGAACCCGTAGCGGCGATTATCTTTTCCGCCGCCAGTTCATCGCAGCCGCCCTCGTTCAGCTCCACGTGTACGCGGCCGGGAGCGGTTATTTGGGCGCGCCCCCTGATCAGGTCTATCTTTGCGCCCTTAAAAAGGCTCTCTATTCCGGAGCTGAGCTTAGCGGATATCTGCCGCTTATAGGCAAATATCTCGTTCATATCCGCACGCGCACCTTCAACATGTATGCCAATGCCGGCGCTGGCTGTGGCGGCATGATATGCCTCGGAGGAATGGAGCAGCGTCTTTGTGGGTATGCAGCCCCTGTTGAGGCAGGTGCCGCCCGCCTCGCGGTTTTCTACTACGGCAACGGTCATTCCCAGCTTGGCGGCGCGCAGCGCGGCAACATAGCCCCCGGGGCCCGCGCCTATCACTATCAGTTGGTATTCCTTCATAAATATTATATCTCCTGTTCTTGGATCATGCGGCAGATATCCGATGCGATATCTGGGCAGGCCTTCTCCGCAGCCAGGCACAGGGCGGCCTCGCCGAAGCTCTCGCCCTCCAATGCCGCCTTCAGCCTTTCGGCTATGCTCCAGTCCATCGAGTCGGAGTACACCTCCGCCTCCTTGACCCTGCCGCCGTCCACCATGAGCTGTATCTGTACGCTGCCCCAAGGAAACCTTTTGCCGCATTCGAACGTAAACGGTATCTCGCGGCCCAGACGCCACTCCCAGCTTGAGTACTTTTCGAACAGCGGCTGTATGGCTTTTCTGTCCTTCTCCAAAAGGCCGATCTCCTCATACGGCAGGCCGTACACCTGGCCAAACGCCTCAGCAAGCTTCTGAGAAAGCAGTTCTATCGTGGTATCCGATGCAAGCTCCTTCAAGTTAACTACCCTTGAGCGAACTGAATCCACTCCCTTTGATAACAGCTTGGCCTTTGAGGGGTTGAGATACCGGCCCATTTTTTCTCGGTCCACGTCCACCATGAGTGTGCCGTGATGGTATGCGCGGGGTCCGTTCTTGTAAAATGCGTTGCCGGAAAACTTACGCCCATCTGCCAGTATGTCGTTACGTCCGGAACGTTCTACCTTCACGCCCAGCTTTTCGCATGCAAGCTCTATCACTTTGAGCTGCTTATCCAGATCGTAATCCGCTGTGGGAACTAAAAAGGTAAAGTTAAGGTTGCCAAGATCGTGAAAAACCGCACCGCCGCCCGAGAGCCTCCGGGCCAGCTTTCCTCCTTCATCCTCCAGAAGGGTGGTACGGCATTCCTTGAAAGCGTTCTGGTTGCGGCCTATCACCACGGTATTCTGGTTCTGCCAGAGATACAGCGTGCAGCAGCCCTCATCTGTATTTTGCAGCAGATATTCCTCCACCGCCAAATTGAAAAAGGGGTCAAAGCTTTGACCCCTGTAAAGCTTGAGTTTATCTATCATCAATTCTCCGTTATTTTTATTATTTTGTATAGCGGACGATCGGGCTTCGAGCCGCCTTGACCTCGTCCGGCCTGCCTATCTGTGCGTTGTGGGGAGCTCCGTGCATATATTCGGGGTCGGTATGGCCCAGCTCATACAGCTTGCGGTAGACCTCCGCCGCCCAGTCCAGGGTATCCTTGCTCTCGGTCTCGGTGGGTTCGAGCATAAGCGCCTCGTGCACTATCATGGGGAAGTACATTGTAGGCGGATGCATCCCGTAGTCTATAAGGGACTTGGCGACGTCCAGAGCGGAAACGCCGGTCTCCTTCTTGAAGCCGGAAAGATCGAGCACGAACTCATGCATGCATATACGGTCGAATGCGGGTTCGAAGGTGCCCTGTATCCTCCGCATGAGGTAATTCGCGTTGAGCACGGCGTTCTTCGCCGCCTCGGGTATGCCCTCGCGGCCAAGAGTCATTATGTAGGTAAGAGCCTTTACTACCACGAGGAAGTTGCCCGCAAAGCCGCGTACCTGGATATGGCCCTCGCCTTCCATCATAGCGCTGTGGGGCAGGAATTTCGCAAGGAAATCCTTGCAGCCGACCGCGCCTGCGCCCGGGCCGCCGCCGCCGTGAGGCGTTGCGAAGGTCTTGTGCAGATTCATGTGTATGCAGTCGAAGCCCATATCGCCGGGGCGCACAACGCCCATTACCGCGTTGAGGTTTGCGCCGTCATAGTAGCAGAGGCCGCCTGCCTCGTGTACGAGGCGGGTTATCTCTAATATGTTCTCATCGAATATACCTACCGTATTGGGGTTAGTCAGCATAAGGCCGGCAGTATCGTCGCCAAGGACCGCCTTCAGCGCCTCGAGGTCCACGCAGCCGTTGGGGGCGGAGGCGATATTTACCACCTGATAGCCGCACATCGCCGCTGTGGCGGGATTGGTACCGTGGGCGGAATCGGGAACGATTATCTTGTTGCGCTTGGTGTCGCCCCGACTGTCGTGGTACTGCTTGATGAGCAGCACGCCGGTGAACTCGCCGTGGGCGCCTGCGGAGGGCTGGAAGGTCATATCCGCCATTCCGGTGACCTCGCAAAGGTACTTGCGTATGGTGTCGAGCACTTCCCGGCAGCCTTCGGTGGTGTGCTTGGGGGCGAGTGGGTGAATGGCCGTAAAGCCGGGCAGCGCGGCCATCTCCTCGTCAATGCGGGGGTTATATTTCATGGTGCAGGAGCCCAGAGGATAAAAGCCGCAGTTTACGCCGTGTACCCGGTGGTTCAGCTCGGTATAGTGGCGGGAAATGTCGGTCTCGCTCATTTCGGGCAGCGCGGGTTTCAATTCACGCTGAAGCTCCTTTGGGAGCTCGACGGTCTCCACATCGCACTTGGGCAGTATTGAGCACTTGCGTCCGGGCGCGCTCTTTTCGAATATCAGCTTCATTACGCAAGCACCTCCTTAACCACTTCTATGGCCCTGTCAAGCTGAGCCCTCGTTACCTTCTCGGTAGCGCACCACATTATGCCGTCCTCCACGGGCAGGCCGCCCAGTATGTCGGCCTCCTCGAGAGCCTTGAGCACCTCGTCCTGACGGGGCATCTCGGTGACGAACTCATGGAAGAAGTCGCCCTTGTATTTAAGCAGTACGCCGGGTATCTCGCAGAGCTTCGCCGCGAGGTAGTGCGCCTTTGCCATGCTCTGCCTTGCCGCCTCCGCCATGCCGTCGGGGCCCATGGTAGCCATATAAAGGCCTGCTGTAAACGCGCAGAGGGCCTGATTGGAGCATATATTGCTGCTGGCCTTTTCGCGGCGTATGTGCTGCTCCCGGGCCTGAAGCGAAAGGACATATGCCGTATCGCCCTTGCTGTCGGTGGTCTGGCCTACTATGCGGCCGGGCAGCTTACGCATGTGCTTTGTGAGGGTAGCCATAAAGCCGAGATATGGGCCGCCGTAGGAAAGCGGCATACCGAGAGGCTGACCTTCGCCTACCGCTATATCCGCGCCGCAGTCCTTGGGGGTCTTCATTATTGCCAACGCTATTGGGTTGCAGCCCATTATATACATCGCTCCGGCGGCGTGTACCATTTCGCCTATGGCCGTCGCGTCCTCCAGCTGTCCGAAGAAGCTGGGCTGCTGGATATATACGGAGGCCACGTCTTCGGTGAGCATCTCACGGAGAGCGGCCATATCGGTCTTGCCGTCCTTCATTGGTACGATGCGCATTTCGTCGCCGGTGCCGTAGCAGTAAGTGCGTACGGTGTTTATGGTATCCGGGTGTGAAGCTCCCGAAACCAGCGTCACCCTGCGCTTGCGGTCGCGGCACATGGCGGCAGCCTCGCCCGCGGCGGTAGCGCCATCGTATACCGAGGCGTTGGAAACGTCCATGCCGGTGAGCTCGCATATCATGGTCTGATACTCGAATATGCTCTGCAATACGCCCTGGCTCATTTCGGCCTGATAGGGGGTGTACGCGGTAAGGAACTCCTCCTTGGTGGGAATGTATTTCACTATGCTGGGAATGTAGTGGTCATATGCGCCCGCGCCCCGGAGAACGGTCTTGAATACCTTATTCTTGGCCGCCATTGCGGATATGGCGTTGCTGACCTCCAGCTCGCTCATTCCCTCGGGTATGTTCAGCGGTTCGTCGAGATACATCTTCTCAGGCACATCGCGGTAAAGCTCCCGGTAATCCGTAAGACCGATGGCCTTGAGCATCTCTCTGCGTTCCGCCTCTGTAGATGGAACGTAGCTGCCCATTATTTAGCCCTCCCGCGCACAGAACTCTTCGTATGCCGCCGCATCCAGCAGCTCTTCCTTGTCGGTGATGCCCTCGACCTTGATTATCCATGCGCCGTAGGGATCGGAATTGAGCAGCTCGGGGGAATCCAGCAGCTCTTCGTTTATGGCTGCAACCTTGCCGGTAACGGGGCAAATCAGGTCGGATACGGCCTTGACAGACTCAACGTCGCCAAAGGCTTCGGCGGCGGTGACGTCGTCGCCCTCTGCGGGCAGGTTTACGAACACCACGTCGCCAAGGGCGTCCTGCGCGAAATCGGATATGCCGATTATGGCGGTGTCGCCATCCATCTTTATCCATTCATGGGACTTGGAGTAACTGAGATCGTTGGGATGATTCATTTTTTAAATACCTCCGTTAAACTATTCTATATGTTTTGTTGTTTCATCCCGCCCGGAAGTCCCGGGCGGGTCGTCTTAGGTCTTACGGCCTTATTACAGGCCTATCTTTGCGGAAAAGCTCTCCAAGGCGTTGAGCATTTCCTCATCGTCGAAGCAGTAGTGCATCTTGGTGTAGCCGCCGCGGAGCTTTGTTACCTCGTCGCCTACTTCCTTGCCGCGCAGTATGCAGTCTGCCATCAGCTCTGCCAGCTTGTCGAACTCCTCAAAGCCGAAGCCAAAGCGGGTCATCTCGCTCATGCCCATACGCAGCGCGCCGGAGGCGGTGAAGCCTTCCTCATCGGGGGTAGCCTGATAGTTTACGATTATGTTGTTGCGCTCCAGCCGCTCGGCGATCTCGGGGCCCATGCCGTAGCCTACCGAGGCTATTACCTGATGGGTCTCTGTATAGCCGATCTCTGGGTCGCCCGCAACGTCCAGTCCCTGTTTCTTCAGGGCCTTGGCGAAGTGCTTGGCGTTCTCGATTATCGCCTTCTGGTACTGGGCCTTGAAGGTGTTCATCTCGTATGCGGCCATCAGCAGGCCAAGCTGGGTGCCTAAGTGGTGGTTGGATACGCTGCCGGGGAAGGCGCGGCTCTGGATGGTCTCCCAGAGGCCGTACTTCAGGTCTTCCTTCTTCCAGTTGGTAGCTATCACGCCGCGCTGGGGGCCGAAGAAGGTCTTGTGGGTGGAGCCGGTGACTATCTCGGCGCCCTCCTCAAAGGGCTTCTGGAAGTAATCGCCCACCAGGCCCAGAACGTGAGCCATATCGTACATTATGGTGGTGGGTATGTTCTGCTCGTCCACGAACTTGCGTATAGCCGCCACGGGCTCCTTATGCAGCACCATGGACTTGCCGAAGATTATCAGCTCAGGCCTGTACTGGTCGATAAGCTTCTTGGTTTCCTCAACGTCTATCTTATAGATATTGTCCTCGCATACCGGGAAGTTCACTATGGCATGCCGCTCGGTAACGGGGTCGATGGCAATATAGTCGCGCAGGGCGCCCATGGGCTGAGCGGAAAGGTGGCCGCCCTTGATTATATGGTTATTCATCACATAGCCCAGGCGCTGGGGAGTATGCTTGCGGTCAAGGCGATTCTTCCAGTCCATGAGGGCGGAGAATGTAGCCATATTGGACATCTGCCCGCTGATGACTCTCGTCTCTACCTCCGTACAGTTGAAGTATTCCTTCATCTGCTCCACAAGAAGCTGCTCTACGCGGTCTATGAACTTAGTGCCCTGATAATAGAAGATATCCTGATCGTAGAAGGACTTCACCTTCTTGTGCTCCGCATACCTGAAGGCGGGGTCGGAGGCGCAAAGGAGCTGTACCGCACGGCTGGCGCTGTTCTCGGAGGGTATCAGGTTGATGCACTGACGCTGGCGCCATTCGTGGTTGTGGGTTGCGTCGAATATGAGCTCGACGGCCTTCTTTGCCCTGTCGTCTACCTTGACGTCCATCTGGGCGGGCTCATAGCCGTAGATTATCGGGCGTGCGAAGGGAGGGGCGTCCACCCTCATATGATACGGGGGTATAACCGCCTTGAGCCGCTTGCCGCGCACGTCTATCTCCACCTTGTCGTCCTCCAGCACGTCGCTAGCGATATAGCACATGCCGATGGAGCGCTTGGCAGTCTCATCGGTTATTACGGTTGCCAAGCCTTCGCCCTCGCTGCGGTAGTACGGTACCATCGTGCCGCTGGTGACCCAGCCCACAAGCTCTCCGTTCCGGTATATTTCCATTCCTGCGCGCATTACGCCCCGATCCAGCAGGGTTATGGGCATTATGCGCCTGGGCAGAACGTCCATACCGGAGAAGTCGCGGTTCATTATCTTCTTAAAGGCCTCTGACTGCCTGGTTAGCGCCGCCCTGCCAATGAAATCGCCCTTCTGATCTGAGAAGCTTACGGCAAACTTGGCCAGGGACACGGCGAATATGGGCATGTCGCTGCCATCGGGGCCCTTACCCATCTCGTGGCCGTACAGGGGAAGGCCGGCTTCAAGGCGCAGGGTATCTCTGGCGCCAAGGCCCGCGGGCCTGCCGCCCAGCTCTACAAGGCGGTTCCACAGCCACTCTGCGTCGCAGCTCTTTACGTATACCTCATAGCCCAGAGGCTCGCCGGTGTAGCCGGTCTTGGCTATCCACGCCTTATGCCCCTCAAGCTCTATTATATTCAGCGCGTTCTTCATGGGCTCGGTTACAGCCTTGCCCTTTGTGAGGGTAAGCATTATTTCCTTGCTCTTTGGGCCCTGAACGGCTATCGCGGCGTAGTCCCCGGATATGTCGGTTATGGTGCAGTCGTATTCCTTCGCTATTGGCAGAAGGTGGGCAAGATCCTTTTCGGTATTGGCGGCATTTACCACCAACAGGAAATTCTCCTCATTGAACTTGTAAAGATACGCGTCGTCTATGGCGCTGCCGTTTTCATCAGGGATTATGGCGTACTGTGCCTGCTTGATATCCAGCGCCATTACGTTGCTGGAAAGCACATGCTGCAAAAAGGCGATCCTCTCAGGGCCCTCGATAAGCAGCCTGCCCATGTGGGAAACGTCAAAGAGCCCGCACGCGTGGCGGGTGTACAGGTGCTCGGCTACTATGCCGGTGGGGTACTGTATAGGCATCTCCCATCCGCCGAAGTCCACCATATCCGCCCCCGCCGCAACGTGGGCGTCGTACAGCTGAGTACGTTTGAGTTCGCTCATAAAATTTCCTCCTGTTTTGATATATGATTTTTTGATTTAGCGTTGCTTTTGAGACAAATATCCGCGTTATTTTTTGAACACTTAAAAAGGCACAAACTTCCCCTTGGTGAGAATTTTGTGCCTCCGTAGTGTAGCCTGAGAGATTCCCCTTTAAGCCTGTGGGCGATAAAGAGTTGCACCTTCGGCGCACGGCGTAATGCCGTTCTTTTCGGAGCATCGTCAAGATCCGGTCCTTTTGCCTGAGAGTTTCTGCTTCCCCTTCGGCGCCGCGTATCTTCTGCGCTGCGATCTCTTCCGGAACTTTCAACCGATAAAAGATATGCTTTTGATATTCAAAAATATTTGCAGACACAAAGTCTGTATCAATTTTGCTTATGTATTTTATCACGGCTCTTTCGGGCCTGTCAAGCATTTTAATTGTATCATTCCTGCATTTTTTCGCATTGCTTGTCATATTATTGTCTAAATCGTGCAATTATCGGTTTTGTCGATTTCATTTTTCCGATACATAACAAGCCGGCGCGCCTTTTTTTTCAGGCGTGCCGGCACTTTTCAGCCCTGTCCGCTCAAGGCCGTCAAACGGGCAGCTCTATATGAATGCCCTTACCCTCTTTGATATTTATGGTAAGTATGCCGCCGCAGACCGTCACCCTGGCGCCCTCTGCGCTGCCGCCTATAACGGGGGCCGCAGCGTCCTCTTTCTTTGAAGCTTCGGCAGCAGGCTCGTCAGTCCCCTCCTTTGCACCCTCTACCTTGTCGGCGGTAAGGGCTGTCAGGGAATCGCATGTTTCCTTCAGCGTTGCGCCAAGCACCTGGCCTATCTTCAGCGCGCCGGTGAGGTCCAACAGGTTGGAATCCACCAGGTCGTCAAATATGGCGGGATCCTCAAGGTTGTGCTCGGACAGCACCGTACCTGCTTCTGCGCGGCAGCACAGTACTGCGGGGTCATTCTTATGTTCAAGTGCGTAATCAAGGGATATAGACATGACTAAACCTCCATAAAATTATACTTTGGTATTTCTTATAATAGCATGCAGCGCCGTTTCCGTTAAATTCAGACATCTGATTACAAGCGGTCTATTATCTCTTTTACCGATTGATAAATGATATAACAAAAGGACGCCCGGCGTGAGCGTCCATTGCGTTTATCTACAGTTTGTTTACCTGCAAAGCTCCTCTGCCATTCTATCTATCGCCTCGGCGTTTTCCTCAGTCATTGCTGAGCGCAGCGTCACAGTAGTGTCGATATAGTTGATATTCTTGCTCTTCTCAAACATGGCCTTCATGATCTTTGCGGCGGCGGGCGCCCATGTACCGTTCTCAATGAAGCCAAGGGTCCGGTTCTGATAATTGCGCTCGGTAAGGTGGTCGATAAACTGTCTCATAAACGGAAAAATATCCGCATTGTAAGTGGTAGTGGCCAGCACCAGCTTTCCGTAGCGGAAGGCGTCCTCAACGGCCTCCGCCATATCGCAGCGCGCAAGGTCGCTTATCGCCGCCTTGCAGCCCCTTTCCTCCAGCTTTTTCGCCAGCAGCTCGGCTGCCCGCTTTGTGTTGCCGTATACGGAGGTGTAGGCTATGCAAACCCCCTCACTCTCCACGCCATAGGACGACCATATATCATAAAGGCTCATATAATGGCTCAGATCGCCCGTGAGCACCGGGCCGTGCAGAGGGCATATCATTTTTATATCCAGCGCCGCCGCCTTCTTGAGCACGGCCTGCACCTGCATACCGTATTTGCCCACTATGCCCGTATAATAGCGCCGTGCTTCGCAGTCCCATTCCTTATCCTGGCAGTCCAGCGCGCCGAACTTTCCGAAGGCATCGGCCGAGAACAGCACCTTATCCGCGCCGTCATAGCTCATCATCACCTCGGGCCAGTGTACCATGGGAGCGAATAAAAACGTCAGCTCGTGCCTGCCCAGAGACAGCATCTCGCCGTTCTTTACGGCAAGTTTGTTTTTGCAGAGACCCCTGCCAAAGAACTGGTCTATCATTTCAAAGGTCTTTGCGTTGCCCACGACAGCGGCCTCGGGGTATGAGCTTATAAACTTATCTATGTTTGCGGAGTGATCCGGCTCCATGTGGTGTATTATCAGATAATCCGGCTTCCTGCCCCCGAGGACGTTTTCCAGGTTTGCAAGCCATTCCTCTCCAAAATCGGCGCTTACCGTGTCCATCACGGCGATCTTTTCGTCAATTATCACGTATGAGTTGTATGCCATGCCCTCCGGCACGATATACTGCCCCTCAAACAGGTCTATATCATGATCGTTTACGCCGATATAACGGATATCGTTTGTTATAGTCATAGCTGTTCCCCTTTCGCCGGCAGATAATGATTAAGTTCGGAATCGTCCCTATCAAATAATTATATTACCATAATTCGAGCGTTGTTTCAACGCATCGGTGCAACAGATTGTCAGCGGAACACACCGGACAGCATCAATCTTGAAAAGCATCAAAAGCCCCTCGGGATTTTGGGGTTTGCACCGCTATTGACAGGCATCTCCAAAAAAACTATAATAGCTTATTATCCTACCCTAAAGATAGGTAAATGTTAGAAATTATAAACATTTTTTAAGGATAGATCGTAATGAAAGATGATTTTGTTTCACCGCTCTGCTACGGCGGCTGTATGTGCGGGCAGAACGGCTGTCCCTCCTGCGGCAGCTATGCCGGACTTATGGAGCAGACCGCAGAGCTTTTGCAGACTCTGCGCAGCGCCATGTACCCCAATATGTTCGGATGCAACCTGGGCAATGGCGCGCGCCTTCGCAACGCCGTTGCGGACTGCGTGATGCGTGTGCTGCCGGATGATTATCAGGAAATTTCCGACAGACTGGTGGATTCGCTGCCGGATATCAAGGCAGCGCTGGAAACTGACGCCCAGGCGGGCTATGAGGGGGACCCCGCGGCCATAAGCGTTGAGGAGATAATGCTCGCCTACCCCGGCTTTGAGGCAATAAGCATATACCGTATTGCCCATGAGCTGTACAAGATGAAGGTGCCCATACTTCCCCGTCTCATGACCGAGATAGCCCACCGCAATACCGGTATAGACATACACCCCGGCGCCACCATAGGCAGGTACTTCTTCATAGACCACGGCACAGGCGTGGTAATAGGCGAAACCACTACCATTGGCGACCATGTGAAGCTGTATCAGGGCGTTACTCTTGGTGCAAAGAGCTTCCCCACCAACGCGGACGGCACCCCGGTAAAGGGCATAAAGCGCCATCCCGATATAGGCAACAATGTGGTCATCTACTCCGGTGCGACTATACTCGGCGGAAATACTGTGATTGGCGACAACTGCGTTATAGGCGGTAACGTGTGGCTGACGGAATCCGTAGAGCCGGGCCACACCGTATACGCAGCCCACGCCGAGACCCGCCGCCGAACCGTAAAATAACAATTTCCCCAAAAGTAAAGAAGGCAGCCATTTCCAACGAGGATATGGCTGCCCTATTTGTTTTTTTATTTAAGTTCGTTACTTTAGCCTGCAATAGCAGTCTATGGCGAACACTACGGCTTCGATTCCGAGCAGTATCAGATCTACGCCCAGTATGACTCCTAGCGCCGCCGCAGACAGGGCCGGATCAAACAGCAGAATTACGCCCAGTATCAATCCCACCGCGTTTGATATGAGAGTGAGCCAGAAGCTCACCTCTCCTGCCACGTATCGCACGATGTTCAGGTGGGTTAAGCGGGCGATGCAGTGGGCGATTATGAATATCGGGAATATGATGAGCATTATTCTCGTGCCCACATTAGGGTGTGCTATAAGGGCACATCCAAGCATTATGCTGAGTATGCTGGAAACCAGTGATACCGCAGGGCGGAAGCCCATGTGCCGTTCAAGGCGTATGTAGAACATCACGTCCGCGAGGCCGGTTATGACAGCCAGTATGCCGAATATCAGCGTAAGGCTGTCCAGCACCTGTTCGGTGCGCAGCATGGTAGCCACGCCCAGCATTACCAGCAGCACGCCCTCCAGTATCTCTACGAAAAGGTATCTGTGCTCATATTTCATACCGCCGCCTCCTTAAAGCTGTCCAGTATCTTCATGAATTCCTCTCCTGTGATAGTCTCCTTCTCGGTGAGGTACTGGGCCAGCTTTTCAAGCTTTTCGCGGTTTTCCTTCAGCATGTTCACAGCTTTCTCATGCTGCTTTTTTATCATATCCACTACCTTCTGGTCTATGACCCGCTGGGTCTCGGCGGAGCAGCTCAGTGTAGTGTCGCCGCCCAGATACTGGTTGGTGACGGTCTCCATTGCTACCATGCCGAAGTCCTCGCTCATGCCGTAGCGGGTGATCATGGCCCTGGCAAGCTTTGTGGCCTGCTCTATATCGTTGGAAGCGCCGGTGGTAACTTCGTTGAACACGACCTCTTCTGCGGCGCGGCCTCCTGTGAGGGTAGCTATCTTGTTTTCAAGC
>ERZ773193.3105-NODE-3105-length-15850-cov-5.529535_pt1 | contig 15850 bp, 14 predicted proteins | sample MGYA00511110_ERZ773193 | MGnify/ENA primary metagenome ERZ773193 (study PRJEB29015, sample SAMEA2737784) | human gut metagenome | biome: human gut; feature: human-associated habitat; material: faeces | place: China | collected 2012 ...
TGGTCAAAGTGTGCGTGGGTTATAAGTATCATTCGCGCTTTGCCCTCGTTCGCCTTTAAAAAATCCGCGGTTATTTCGGTTTTAAAGCCGGGGTCTATAACCGCTGCCGCCTTATCTGTTGAGATCAGGTAACAGTTTGTTTTAATCAGTCCCAGGTGTAGTGCTCTTATTTCCATTTTTCCTCCATATATCGGTATCAAACAAAATTGTAACGGGCCCGTCGTTTATTAAGGACACCTGCATATCCGCGCCGAAAATTCCCGTTTCAACGCTTTTAATGCCGTTTTTCCGCAGCTCCTCACAGTAAAGCATATACAGGTTATTTGCCTTTTCGGGTTCCATTGCGCCCGTAAACGAGGGGCGGTTGCCCTTTTTAACATCGGCGCACAAGGTAAACTGGGAAATTACCAGCATTTCGCCGTTTATATCGCAAACCGAGCGGTTCATTTTATCGTTTTCATCACAGAATATACGCAAAGCCGCCGTTTTTTTGGCAAGCAATGCCGCGTCCTCTGCGGTGTCGCCCGTTTCGGCGCCGAAAAGCACCATAAGCCCCTCGCCGCATTTCCCCACGGTTTCGCCGTTTACCGCCACGCTTGCGTTTTTTACACGCTGAATTACTGCTTTCATTACTGATTTATCCTTTCCACACCGAAAACGCCCTGCAGCTTTTCAAGCCGCGCTATAATGCTTTTAAGGTGCTCAACGCTTTCAGCCGAGAGCGACATTATAACCAAGCAGTTGCCGCTCTTTGTTTGCCTTGCGCTTATGCTGTGCACGGGAACGCGCATATTCTGCACCGCATTCATAACGTCTATTAAAAGTCCCTCGCGGTCGATTGCCGAAACCTGCAATGTAGATATAAACTTCTCCGACTGAGTGCCGTCCCAGTGCGCGGGAATCCAGCGTTCCGGCTCGGGAGAATCGGCAATATTCACAGGCACATTGTTGCAGTCCCGCTTATGAATTGAAACGCCGTGACCTCGGGTAATAAAGCCTATAATATCATCGCCCGGCAGCGGAGTGCAGCACTTTGAAAGCTTTATAAGGCAATTATCGATGCCGTCCACCACAACGCCTTCGGATGATTTGCTGCGCCGTGTTTCGGGTACTGTGACGATCTCCTGCGGCTTCTGTGCGGCAGTGCGCTTGTTGTAATCCTCTTTGCGGATCAGGAAGTACTCCTGCTCCGGGCCAACGGTGGTGGCAACGCGCTCAACATCCTTGCCGAACAGGTGCAGTACCTTGCAGGCCTGGTCGCTGATGGCCTGCATGGAACGCAGCAGCGGGGTCTTTTTATCCAGTGCTTCGCCGGTGTAAGAGCAGAATGCAGTGGGGATGCACAGCACGTCATCTTTTACAAAAGCATAGCTGGTGGGGTCCCATGCGGTGTAGCCGCGGGCTTCACAGGTGGCGCGCAGGCCGCCGGAAGGGAAGGAGGAAGCATCTGGTTCGCCTTTGATGAGCTCCTTGCCGGAAAACTCCATGATGGCGGTGCCGTCCGGCTGGGGGCTGACAAAACCATCGTGCTTTTCACTGGTGATGCCGGTCAGGGGCTGGAACCAGTGGGTGTAATGGGTAGCGCCCTGTTCAATCGCCCAGCGCTTCATCACGCTGGCCACAACATTGGCTACTTCCAGGTCAAGGGCCTGACCCTTTTCAATGGTTGCCTTCAGGCTCTTGTAGGTCGAGCTGGGCAGACGCTCACGCATTTCGTGCTCGTTGAAGACTTTGCTGCCGTACAGTTCCATAACGGTTGCTGCCATACTTACCGAACTCCTTTTCCTCTGTGGTATCATCACGCAAATAAGTCGGACTTTTTATAAAACAAAAGGCACTGCGAACAGGATTTGTGTTCGCAGCGCCCTTGCTGTTTATGTGCTTATTATACGGGCCAAACGCAAAAAAAGCAACTGGCAGAAATGACAAACCGGATTGGTGTTTGCCTTGATGTTTTAGGGAAAATGCTTGTATTGGGGATGGAGCCATCCAACTCCCAATGCGGCCTAATAAAATAAACCGGGCCGCCAACCCCGCTTGGGGGCGACAAGCCCGGTATAGTTTAGACAGTTAAACGTGCGCTGCGTTCTTTTGGCTTTTGCGGTACAGCACAACAGTGGCTGCAATGCCCAGCAGGCTGATGCAGTCCGCCGCGCGCCAGAACCACATTCCAGTCCAGCGCACCTGTACGCTGTCCTGCCAGCCGGGAGCCAGGGTAACGGTCAGGTAACCGTTCTTGTGGGTCAGTGCGGCTCCGTCCGCAGCGGTCATATGGTAGCCGGGGTAGTAGAATAGCGGCAGCCGGATGGATGCTTCGGTATCGCCGGTGTTCTGCGCCGCCAGCTGAATGGTCAGGCCGTTTTTGGTGTACTCTGTCAACTCTACGCCGTCGTCCGCTTCGGGGGTCAGGCGGCCCCAGACGCTGTCATCGGTGGTGGTGTCCTCGGTGGGCAGGTATTCGCCGCCACCCACCTGACCGGGCAGGTCATCCACCGCGGCAAGGCTCATGTAGGTAACGGCTTTGCTGGTGGTGCATTTGTCATACATCAGGTACCCGGCGGGGATGATGGTCAGCGCCAGCAGGGCGGCGGCCATAGCCTTGGCGGCTTCGGGCCGGACTTTGCGGTACAGCACCACCGCACAGCAGGCGCACACGACCAGCAGCATGGTGGCCGGGGTGAAGAACCGCCAGGCAAACTGCAACTTCCCCAGAGTCTTGCTCAGCGCCTGTAATGGTTCGCAACGGAACAGCGCGTACCAGGGGCAAAGGTCGCTGGCGCACCAGGCGGCCAGCAGGCCAAAGCCCAGTGTCAGGCTGCCAATGCGCGCGGCATCGCGGCTGCTTTTGCGCACGGCGGGGTCCAGCACAGCCAGCAGGAAGAAGAATGCACCCGCGGCCAGTGCCAGACCCAGCGTCTGCGGCATTTCGTCCGCAATGCCGCTCTGGATGCTCTCCGCCACGCCGCTGCTTTGGCCGAACATCAAAAACATCTGGCCCAGGTAAACGGAGCTGTCGTACAGGTAGGCGGCATCATACTTGCCGCTGATGCGGCACACCCCCTGCACCATGTATTGCAGCAGCGGCACCATAAACCACAGGTTCCACACAATGGCGGCCCCGGCAGCTTTGCACAGAGCGGGCAGCACCGGGCGGGTGAAGGTTTTTTTGAAATACAGCAGGCAGAACGCGGCGGTAAAGAACACCGCAAGTTCGGTTGTCAGCAGATGGCTCTGCAGCAGGCCGGTAAAACCCAGGGCAAAGGGCAGCCAGCACCAGGGCTCGGCCTTTTTGCCATCGGCAGGGGATTGGCGATAAATCCGCCACAGGCCATACACGACCAGCGGCAGGAACGCCATGGCGGTATATTCGCCCACTGCGGCGCGCACAAACACGTTGGTCAGCCGGTAGAACGAAAGGGTGTACAACGCGGTGCCAAGCAGCGCGGCACAATCGCTGCGGAACATTTTGCGCAGGGCATAAAACGTAATGCCCACGGTGGCCGCTGTGATGGATGCAACGTAAACTTTGTAGCTGGTTTGCAGGCTGAAACCCAGAATGCGCAGCACCGCAGCCGGGTACAGGAACACATCGGAGTACATCAGGCTGAACGGATAGCCTTTTTCGTTGATGATGGCCGGGTCCATGCGCACGGGGAACTGCCCGGCCAGCAGCCCGGCTTTCAGCCCCTCAATGCGGGAAAGGTGGATGGAAAGGTCGTGCCCGTACGTCAGGTAGCCGAGCCCCAGCGGCAGGCAGGCAAACACGCCGATGCCCACCAGCGCCATGGCGATATACCGCCCGCGCAGGGTATGGATGGGAAATTTGACCCGGCGGGTCAGCAACAGGATCACCCAGTCCAGTACGGCGCAGAACACAAGCCCCGTCAGCAGCCGCATATACGCCCACGCGTGGGTGGGTACGATCTGTGCGCCGGTAATGTAGATGACCTGGTTTTTGCCGCAGTCCGCGGTAAACTGCAGCTGTGCGGTTTCGCAGCCGTAGGGCATCCACAGGCTGAACACCGTGCGGGTGCGCTCAGCGGGCAGCTTGGCGGCATCGTACTGCGCGGTGGGCATGATCTCATCCAGAAAGCTGACCTCGCCGTCCTCGCCGTCATTCACATAGTTGATGCAAACCTGGTAGCTGCCGCGCGGCAGGTCGATCCAGCGGGTGGTGGCAAACAGGCCGGTAAAGTTTTCCACGCGGGCGCCGCGGTCATCATTGGTACATTCCTCCGCGTAGGGAATGATCAGGTCCGGCGTAATATCAATCACGCCGCCTGTGCGGAAATCCCCCACAAAACGCAGCGCCAACACCATAAATTCCACCAGAACCAGCAGCAGGACCAACCCGTTCTGGCGGCTGAAAATTTTTTTGAGCTTTTGCAAACAAGCACGCTCCCTTCTCAACATGATCTTAAATACTATCTTATTAAATACTATCTTATTTATTATAGGGGATTGTACGATGGTGCGCAAGAGAATTTGCACCAAACAGGAAAAAAGACTCTTGCTTTTGGAAATAAAAGTGATGTATAATAAAGCGTCCATTTATTTGTGGTAGTTGTGGAGAGGATGGTATATATGGCGACAAAGTACGTTTTTGTTACTGGCGGCGTGGTCTCCGGCTTGGGCAAGGGCATCACAGCAGCCAGCCTGGGCCGTTTGCTGAAAACCCGCGGCCTGAAGGTGGCTTCTCAAAAGCTGGATCCTTATATCAACGTGGATCCCGGCACCATGAGCCCGCTACAGCACGGCGAGGTGTTTGTGACTGATGACGGAACCGAAACCGACCTGGATCTGGGTCATTATGAGCGCTTTATTGATGAAAACCTGAACAAGTACTCGAACCTGACGACGGGCAAGGTCTATTGGAACGTGCTGAACAAGGAACGCCAGGGCGCTTATCTGGGCCAGACGGTGCAGATCATTCCCCACATTACCAACGAAATCAAGAGCTATATCTACAATCTTGCCAAAAGCACCGAAGCCGATGTTGTCATCACCGAAATCGGCGGTACCACCGGTGATATTGAGAGCCAGCCTTTCCTGGAGGCCATCCGCCAGGTTGGCATTGAGCAGGGCATGGAAAACTGCTGCTACATCCATGTGGTTCTGGTGCCCTATATTTCCGGCTCGGACGAATATAAATCCAAGCCCGCCCAGCATTCCTGCAAGGAACTGCAGGGCATGGGCATCGCCCCCAACGTCATCGTGCTGCGTGCCGATGGCCGCGTTGGCAGCGATATCAAGCGCAAGATCAGCATGTTCTGCAATGTGCGCCCTGATTGCGTGATTGAAAACCTGACCATGCCCAGCCTGTACGAGTGCCCGCTGATGCTGGAAGCTGCCGGCCTGACCAACGTTGTTTGCCGTCAGCTGCACTTGGAAACTCCGGCCAGCGACCTGACCGAGTGGAAAGAGCTGATCTCCCGCATTGCCACCCGCAGCAAGACCTGCACCATTGCCCTGGTTGGCAAATATGTCAAGCTGCATGACGCATACCTGAGTGTAATGGAGTCCCTGTATCACGCCGGTTTTGAGAATGAGTCCAAAGTGGAGATCCACTGGGTGGACAGCGAAAACCTGCTGGATCAGGAGCGCTGCGCTGAAGAGCTTTCCGGTGTGGATGGCATCATCCTGCCCGGCGGCTTTGGCGACCGCGGCATTGAGGGCATGATCCAGGCCGCCCGCTATGCACGGGAACAGAACATCCCGTATTTTGGCATCTGCTTGGGTATGCAGATTATGGTTATGGAATATGCCCGCGATGTGCTGGGCTATGCCGATGCCAACTCCAGCGAGTTTACGCCGGACGGCGAGCACAATGTTATTGCTCTGATGCCGGACCAGCAGGGGAACATCCCGAAGGGCGGCACCATGCGCCTGGGCAAGTACCCCTGCATTACCGCCGAGGGCACCAAGCTGCGTGAGTGCTATGGCAAAGAAGAAATTGACGAACGCCACCGCCACCGCTATGAGTTCAACAACGACTACCGTGCAGAGATGCAGAACCACGGCCTTGTGATCTCCGGTACCAGCCCGGATGGCCGCCTGGTGGAAGCTGTTGAGCTGCCCGGCCGTGATTTCCATGTGGGCGTACAGTTCCACCCCGAATTCAAGAGCCGCCCCAACCGCGCACATCCCCTGTTCAAGGGCTTTATCGCTGCTGCGCTCAAGTACCAGCAGGAGCACACCATCACGGACCATCAGCCGATGACAGATTGATCGGCATCCTGACACCATAAATACCACAAGGCACCGAACCTGTAATTGGCCCGGTGCCTTGTTTTTATGTGTTATATTTTGTGTGGATTATGCGGGAACAAAAAACAGATTTTCAGGATTCTGTCTCTTTTTCTCTTTTGTTTACCTCTCTCTCGCTGGCTTCCACCATCGAGATCACGTTCAGCAGCACCAGGCGCACCACGGCGGGGTGCAGGCAGCTGTTGTTGATGGCGTTGATGACGGACTTTTGGAGTTCTTCAATTTTTGCGGTTGTGGTCATTTCATCACCCTTTCTGCCATCGGGGAGCCGGAATATTCCGGGCGCGGATAGCTTGTATCTTCGGTTCGCGTGCCGCCGCAGGCTGCCAGCGTAAGCGGGATGACCAATGCAAGCACCAACAGCAAAGCTAACGTGGCCAAAATCTGCATGAATTTCTGCATTAAATCTCCCTCCCATTCACGCTCAAAGAACCGCATTCAATTCTGCCGGGGATTTCAAACTTGCTGGCATTACAGTGGATGACCTTATCTACCTGGTCAATGGCAATGCCCACAAACTCGCTGGTGGCCCCGCCGGTGGAATAATCAAAGCTGGGGTCGCCGGTGGAGAACCAGCCTAAAAACGTGTAGCGGGAGTTATCGCCAATATAAGATTTGCCGTACCGGCTGCTTAACACACCGGTCAGGTTGTTTTCCCAGTACCAGCGGATGCGCCCCGTGTCAATGTCCACACGAGTGCCAGCATCTTTGCCCATACGAATCCAGGCATTGTCCAGGTCATAAGTGGTTGTGCGCGCCTTATTGTGAATCTGCCCGGTCGTAATGTTTCCGCCGTTGATAATGGTCTTATCCTGGTTCCAGGTACTCAAATCCGAAAATGTCACCACGCCGGATAGGTTGATCTGTGCGCTGGTGATCTCTGTTCCGCCTGCCGTCAGCTTGATGGTGCTGCTGGTTCCGCTTGTGCTGGCCGTCAGCTTAATTTCGCTCACCGTCTGCTTGATCTCGGTTTTGGTTTCGGCAGTGGTCAGGTAATCGCCTGTGCTGGCCGTCCACGCGGTAGGCGCGTTGCCCATCTGCACCATGGGGTGCATGATGGTCAGATCATTGGTAACGGTGGCGTTATCGTTCGCGGTACTCACAAACAGACCGTCTGCATAGCCGTCCGCGGTCGCCGTAAAGGCTGCCCAGCGCAGCTTCCAGCCGTTATCCAGTGCAATATCCTGCTTTGCATTTTTGAACGCGCTGCCATAGTAGGCTTTGGTTCCGCTGGGGGATTTGGTCTCGAACTGCAAAAACAGGCTGTCCGTGCCGGAGTTGAGCTTGTACAGTACGCTGGCGCAGTAGGTCATGCCCTTGGCAATCACCAGCGTTTTGTCCGCACCAAAGTGGAAGCGGGTGTTCCGCGCTTTATTGGTCACGCGAACAGATTCACCGCTGATCGTGTATGTTCCTTTTTTGCTCAGGTCATTGCCGCCTGCATCCAGGGTCGCATTGTTCCAGTCGTCGGTGCCCACAATAATATTGTTGCCGCCGGTGATCCGCTGCGTTACCGTCTGGGTAATGCTGTCGGCTTTCTGGTCAATCGCGGATACCGATTCTTTAACGGTTTTGAATTCCTGCTTTGTGCTGTCCAGGTCGTTGGAAATGGTTGTTGTCGTTTCTTCCAGACTGCTGACTTTTGTGCTGATGCTATTCGCCTTTTGACTGATGCTGGAGACATCCTTTTTCAGGCTTTCCACCGTTGCGGCGGTGGCGTAATCCTGCAATTTGCTGTCAACGGCATCCTTGGCAGCGCTGGTAGCGGTGTCCTTCACGTTGGCCGTTACCGTTTCAGTCACTGACTTGGTGACTTCGGTTTTGATCTCGTCAGCGGTCTGGGAAAACAGGCTTTTTGCGCTTTCCTGGGTCAGATAGTCGCCGGAGCTGGCGTTCCACGCGGTGGGGGCGTTGCCGTATTGCAGCATGGGGTGCAATGCCATGTACTTGTTTGTAACCGAACCCGACCGCAGACCAAAGCTAACGCCGGTCAAAATATAGTTGTCCTTCGGCGTCCATGTGCCATACCGTAACACCCAACCGTCCGATTGCTCAATTTTGATTTGGTCAGCAGGCTTTATGCTGGTGTAATATTTGCTGCCGTTAGCGTGCGAATAATTGATGTCCAGATAAAAAGCGTCCTTGCCCGAAACTTGCTTGTACATAACGGATATGCACAGCGTTACACCATTGACAATGCGTGTGCTAGTAGTGTTAAAATCAAATCCTTTAAGGCTATTGGAATTTGTTACCGTTGCACTGCCATCATCATTGTATTCAACAGTGCCACTGCCTCGGAGAGCAGCATTCTTGAAGCTCTCGCTGCCCAGGATCAGGTTGCCGCCGCCGGTGATTTTGGTGTCTTTTTTCACCTCAGAGGAAAGCCCGTCTACCGTTGCTTTCAGGTCGGTGTACTGGTCGTCCAGTGTGGCGGCCTTTACTTCCAGGCCGTCCACGCTGGTCTTGATCTCCAGCATCTTGCCGGTCAGGTTCTTGTAGCTCTGGCTGTTCACGGCGCTGGAGCTTTCCCGGCTGGCGCTGCCCACGCTCTCAAAGCTGGCTTTGCCGGAGGAGATTGTGGCGCTCATCAGGTAGGTGTCGAACTCCCGCCCGCGTGCGTCCTTAACGTGCACGATCTGCCCGCAGGCAAGGCCGGAGCTGCTGGGCACGGCCACTTTGCAGGGGGTGTAGGTCACGTTTTTCAGCACGTTGTACAGGTTTTGGACAACGCTTTTCAGGTTGGCTTCGGTGCCGGTTGTCAGCAGCAGGTTGCCCTGCACTGCATAGGTGTTGGTGGCAGTGGTGCTGTCGGGGTAGATGACCCCCACGTCACTGTCCGACTGCCGGATCTGGACTTTCTCAATGGCTTTGACCGTGTAGTCCTCGTAGCTCAGGCTGTCAGCATAATAGGCGGTGCTGTTGCTGGCACCGTCCGGGGTAATTTTAACAGTGCTGCGCTTGTCTGTGTAGGTCAAGAATTGCAGCTTGCCGTCTGCGTTCATGTGGGCATAGCAGCCAGCCGCTTCCGCCGCCCAGGAGATGATCTGGCGGCAGGTCAGGTCGTCCGCGTAGAACGCCTGCACGCTGTAGCTGCCGTTGATGGGCAGGCTGCTGCTGGCAAGCGCGACCCCTGCCCGCTGGCAGGCCAGCTGAACCAGCTGCCAGATAGTTTTGGGGAACTGCGCCTGATTGGCGTGCAGCCAGCCGGAAAAGTCCGCATCCAGCTTGGACATGGTGTCGTAGGCCGTGACCTTGTAGCTGTTGCGCTTGGTGCGGGTGGGCTTTTCAGCATAGAAAACACCCACCTTGGTGCGGTTCCCGGCATCGTCCTGCCGGTAGTAGGTCAGGGCATCCCCGGCAGTAATTTGCAGGCTGCCGCCCGGGTCCGCCCAGATTTCGGCTTCAATGTAGTCCGAAAACGCAGAGCCAATAGTGAACTCCTGCCCGGGATTGACCGCCGCGTGCAGCGTAATGCTTTTGATGGCATTGCTCGCACCGTCACCCGTCAGCTCAGTGCCGTCTTTCAGGAGTAAAACCGATTGATACAAAAGCATCCCTCCAATCAGCATTCAATAATGTTAAATTTAAGGTTCTTCCACTGTTTCGTCTTGGCATTGTGCCAGGCGATGCCGTATTTGCTGCAGTAGCAGGTGGTGGTTTCGGTCTCGGTGGAAGAGCCGGCTTTGGGATGGGTGAACTGAAACGTTGCCTTGCCTGCAAACAGCCCGATGGTGTACTTGTATTCGTCGTCAGTCAGGCAGCTGTAGGCGATGGGCCAGGTGGCAACCTTTTCCCGCACCACTTCGCGGTGCATGTACCCGGCTTCGTCGCGCCCGGAATCGCTGGAGTCCAGGTCGGAATAACTCGGTTCGATGTCGCAGTCCGGTGCGTACAGGGATTTGCCATCGATCTGGAACAGATTGGTCAGGGTCACGTTACACACCTCCTGTGGCAGTCAGCTGTTTGCTCTGCCAGCGCTGTACGGCGCGGCCTACGTCCTCGTCGGTCAGCTCAATGCCGGACACGGCGGAGAGGATCTCCCGCAGCACAGAAACCACGGCTTCAAAGCCCGCCATCTGGCCTGCCTGCAGGTCCTCCATGACTTCGGCCACAGCCTGCTTGATGGTATCCAGCGGGGCTTCCACGTTGGTGCCGTGGCTCTGGTCGCCCAGCACGGCCAGAAACTCCCGGTTTGCGGGAATGACTGCACCCTGCGCAAGGTAGGGAATCTGTGGGGCGGTCAGGGTGCTGATATTAAACCCGACATGCCCGCCGCCGAATATGTCCGGCAGGTCGAACGACAACCCGTTCAGCGCGTTGATGACCGCATTGATGCCGGTGACAACGGCGGAGATCATCCGGTTGATGAAGCCGATGATGCCATTGACGGCGGTCTTGATAGCGTTCGTCATCTTATCCCAGACGGTGCTGACCGTGTTGCCGATGGCCTGCCAGGCAGCATCCCAGTTGCCGCGGAACACGGCGCTTAAAAAGTCCGCCAGCCCACGCAGCACAACAACGGCCAGATCGATGGCATCCGCAATAGCCCCAACGGCCACGCCAACAACGTCCGCAATGGCGTTGAATACCTCAGCAAACGCGGGACCGAATGTGGCGATGATCCACTTGGCCACCGGGGCCAGCAGGTTGTTCCACAGGTCCAGCAGGCAGTTGGCAACGCTTGCCACCAGCAAAAGAATGTCATCCCACAGGGGTTTGAGGTGGGAGGACCAGAGGGTAGATAAAATCTGCATCAGGTTAGTAAGGATCGGCTGCAAAACGTTCTGCCACAGGGTGGTAAAAATGCCTTGCAGGTTTTCCAGCGCCAGGGCGGCACTCTGGGCAATGGGCTGGCCGTACTCGGCCCAGGTCAGCTGAACGCCGCCCAAAAGATCCTGCCAAACGGTCAGGGCAGCGGTTTTCATCTGCTGCCAGGCTGCATCCCACAGCGCGGCGGCGGGGGCAAGCACAGCCTGTAATGTAGCCCAGAAATTTTGCAGCTGCTGGTTTAATAGAGCCGGCGGACTTAACTGTGGCGGTTCGGCATCTGCGGCTTTGATTGTTGCAGCGCTGCTGCTTTTGCGGGTGGTGGAAGCCGCCGCAGCTCCGGCACTTTCGGCAAGAGAAGCCTGCAGCCGGTCCAGCTCATCAAATTCCGCAACGCTGCGTTTGGCGGCCTTGGCTGCTTTGGTGGTGCCACTGGCAAGTTTGGCCTGGGCTTTGGCGGCTTTGTTGGCGCTGACTGCTGCTGCGGCGGTCTGCTGCTCAAACTTTGCCACCGGCACGGCGGAGAACGCAGCGTTTACACTGCGGCTTATTTTTTTCAGGGCAGTGCGCAGGCCGTTCAGCGGCTGCTGCGCGGTGTGGGTAGTTGTTTGTGTAGACAGGGCAACCTGAAGGCTGCCTGCATAGGATTTTGGCAAAAGCATCTACCTCCTTATGAGGACTTAATTGGCCAACAGGCGCTGCAGCCGCTGGCGTTCCGCTATCTCTGCCGGATTCAGGCGGGGGCGCAGGTCAACCATGGCTTTGTTTTTGCGGTAGTAGTCCTGTTCCCACGGCTGCAATTTTTGGCCGTGGCGCAGCTTGCTGCGCACCCGCAGCAGGGTAGCCAGCTGGCCGTCCCCAATGCTGTTGAACCAGGCCATAAAGGTCCACCAGTGCAGATAAGGCAGGGCGCGCACTTCGCACCCGGCGGCTTTGTTGATGTCGGCGGCAATCAGCGGGGCGTCCTGTTCCCAGTCCAACAGCGGCGGGGCAGGGGAGCGGGGCAGCGTTTGCCCGCAGTTCAAAAAATCTGCCAGCTTCTGCATGGCCTCCGGATAGTCGCTGCGCGGCAGATCGCCCTCATAAAATAGGGCCAGGGCCACCCGCCAGCGGATGAATTCCGGCTCGCTGGCATCGTTCAACCGATGCAGAATATCCAGAATATCGCGGTAATCCGAATGAATCGGATATGCTTTTCCGCCAACCTCCAGTCGGGTGGGCAACCGCCAGCTGCTCATACCTGCACCCCGCGCGCGGCGCGCGCTGCCTGGGCCTGCTGCACGGCCAGCGTGGCTTTGGCATCCGCGCACTGGCGGGCACCGGCTTCCAGAATGGGCTGCAATGCCGCAAACAGATTGGTGATGACCCGCTCGCCGTTGCCGGCAACCGCCAGCAGATTGGTGCCGCCCAGCATGGCGTCAAAATCATTGCCGGGGCCAAATACTTCCGCCAGCAGCCCCTTGGCGCGCTGATCCGCCTGGGCCAGCAGCTGTATGGCATCGGTCCCAGTGGGGCTTTGCGCCTGCACCTGCTGTTCCAGCTCTTGCAGCTGATTTTGCAGGGTGCAAAAACGGCTGTAAACATTGGGGTCGCTGGGGTTAAAGCGCAGCACTCCGCCGCCGTGCTCCGGCCCGCCATTGACCGCGTATTCGCGCAGGCCGGTATCAATCGTAAGTTGTTGCATAAAGCCTCCTTTAATGTAACAGAAATCTGTAATAAAAATGGCTAAAAATGGTGAAGCGCTGCTGCACACTTCACGAAGAAAAAAGGTGAACAAGAGAATTTTGGTGTACCCTCTGCCAAGGAAACGCCAAACAAAACTTACAGCGGAAATACCGGAATCCTAGGGTGTATCTGAAAAGTCAAAAATTTTAGGGCAATACCGCATAATTCTAAGTGCCGATACGGCGAGCGAGGTGCCGCAGCCGCCGGAGCGGTGCTTGAGCCGTTAGGCGGGAATTGTTTGGTGTTGCCTTTGCTGAAGCACCGAGACACCTCTCAGATTTTGGAGTTCAAGTACTCAACAAGCTCATAAACCGTTGTCAATGGGTTGCTTTGGCGTGAAATTGGTTCAACGCCTTGGTTTCGGATTTGTTCAGATCGGGTCTTGGCTCGTTGAACCGCCACGGCCTGCAAAGGCTTTAATGTATCGAAGAAATCCCTGTTTTTCTCGTAGTCGGGAAGTCTGCCCGGCTGCTTCAGCAATCGGATCAATGCCTGACAATCCTCAACTTCCGTTTGCTGGTTGGAGAAGTGCAACAGAAACCACAACTCAAAGGACGGATTGGAATAGGCCAAGCGGTAGCCCTCTTTAGTTGCGGATTGCTTGGCACGCAGAAGTACCTCATTGGAATTATCGTCACGGTCAAAGACACACCAGATAGAATCGCCTTCATCGGGATAGTAAGGATTATTGCCCATGGTAGCTTTGGCTTTCTGCACAAGCCTGTCAGCAGACTTATACTGGGAAGAAATCGGGATGATGTCGATGTTGCAGCCCCGACTACGGAAACGCTTGAAATACCGGATTTCGGTTTCACTGCCTTCGCAGATGAGGTATACGACTGGATTCCGCTTTCTGTTTCGGGCGGGTCTGCGACTGATTTCCTTTATTCGACCCATGTTGCATTCCCTCCAATGAACGGAATCGCCCCATACCGGCCTTGCAGGTATCCTTTGGCGATGTTTTCGCCTTTTCGCGGGGAGAAGTCTGTCAAGGCATAGACGTCGGTCTGCATGGTTTTTTCGTTCTTCTCTGCAAACCAGATCTGATCCCGGCGCAGCAGGGTCAGGTCTAAAAGCCCGGTATCATGGGTGGTGAAGATAAGCTGTGCGTGGTTGGTATTGATGGCAGCATCCTGTACCATCTCAATCAGATGTCGGGTCAGAAGTGGATGCATACTGGATTCAATCTCATCCACAACCAGCACTGCGCCGGATTCCAAAGCGGCCAGCCACATCCCGATGCGGGAGAAGAAACGCTGTGTGCCGACCGATTCCAGCCCCAGAGGAAGCCAGAATCTCTTGGAAGCGCCATCTTCTGAATCTATCGTGTGCAGTGCCGAGATGATGGGTTCATCCTTGGTGCCGGTAACACGGATGTCTTTGATGCCGAGGTCTGCATACAGCATTTCATGCAGGACACGATTCTTCTCGGAGCCGCCCTGCCGGATGGTGGACAAGGTTGCATCCAATCGCATTTCAGTTCCCATGAAGCCAGTCAGCTTTTCAAAGAACCACAGATAGGCTTTCTCGGTTTGGGGGCAGTTCCACTCGTTGGAACTGGACAGGTAAAGACGGTTTTCTGCTGTGCGTCCGGCAAGAGTAAGCTGCTCCTGAACATTCTCGCGGAACTGGTAGCTGCTCCCTTCTCTGGAAAAGGCCAGCGCCTCCCTGTCATTGGGCCAATGATAGAGATATTCGTTCAGAATTCTGGCCTTGTTAAAGGAGAAACCATAGGCATACTTGATGCCGTTGTAGAAGTAGATGACCTCAAAACTGGTGGGCTGCGGAGGCTGTTCTGTAAAAGCAAACGGTTCCTGCGGCAGAGCTTCGCCTTTGAGCAGTTTGGCATACCGTCCGCAGACCATCTCACGCATGAGCAGGAGTGCATGGAGAACATTACTCTTTCCGGCTGCATTTGCGCCATACAGGGCAAGAACAGGCACAAGCTGTTTTTTGCCATCTGACGAAATCAGGCAGTCCAACAAACTTTTATCCGTGGACGCTTTCATGCTGATGATGGCGGTGTCCTTGATGGAACGGTGGTTTGTGACCGAAAATTGAAGAAGCATCGCAAATCCTCCCAAGTACTTTCTGCGTTCAGTATACTCTATTTGAGGGAGAAAATCAATTTTTAACTTCAATATTTGCAAAAAATATTCAAAATCAGAATATAAAATTTGATTCAGATGTTTTTGATGTTGGAACAATATCGTGACAGAAGGTTGAAATCGCCCTATGTATACTCTTTTTCCTACCCGAACCTGACACATTTTATGAGCTTTCAGACACATTATCCATCTTTGCTTGAATTACTGATTTCCTTGATTGCGACATAGTGTTTTCCACATTTTCGACTGATCTCGTTGAAAAAGTCGGATGTCACAAATTCCAGCAGCCATACTTTGGGAATCATGTACTTGGGTGTCTGCAAGATGGTTTTCAGCAAGCCCTTGCTGCACCATTTCAGAATTGTGTGGCGTTGATAGCCTGTCACCTCGCAGACTTGCGCAACGGTCAGTACATCCGGGTAATTTGCCAGTTGCTGCTCGTACCATTCCTTGGCCAGCAGCCGTTCCTCGCCCTTATAGTTCAGCTTGCGCTCTAACGATGCGGCAGGTTTCTTGTGTTTGGGGTAGTTGTAATACCACCCGCTGGGCGGGGTGTAGCGCATCGGGTCGGACTCGCGGCGGTAGAGATACTCGGCAACATCTTTCTTGGCGATTTTATAGCAGCGTGTTTTCTTTCCGTTGTTTTTGCAGGGAACAAGTCCGCTTTGCAGGAGATAAAGCGAGGTTCGTGTTCCGATATGGCATACGATGCGGAAATCGTTGCGGCTCATCGGGTCCGGATAGGGCGTTAGGATTTCTTCGATTTTTTCTTTCAAAGAGTCGTTGCTTACAGTTTCTTTCTTCATTTCGGGTTCTCCTTGTTTCTAAAGTGGAACCCTAAAAACCACTACTTCATTTTTCTGTTTCCTGCATTTTTTCTCATTCGTGTCCGCAAGACCGCACTATTATCTGGCTTTTGGGGCAGGGCTTATCTTGCATCTTATCTTGCATTTCTCCCAAAAAGTCGCCATTTTTGCCCCAAA
>ERZ773193.3124-NODE-3124-length-15771-cov-22.189361_pt1 | contig 15771 bp, 14 predicted proteins | sample MGYA00511110_ERZ773193 | MGnify/ENA primary metagenome ERZ773193 (study PRJEB29015, sample SAMEA2737784) | human gut metagenome | biome: human gut; feature: human-associated habitat; material: faeces | place: China | collected 2012 ...
GGTGGTCACGGTGCCCACACCGCCCGGCACGGGGGTGATGGCTTCCACCACGGGCTCGGCCTCGGCAAAGCGGACGTCCCCGCAGAGCTTGCCGTCATCGCCCACATGGATGCCCACATCCACCACGGTCTGGCCCTCCCGCAGGCAGTCGGCTCCGATGAAGCCGCGCTTGCCCATGGCCACCACGACCACATCAGCCTCTTTGCAGAGGGCGGGCAGGTTCTGGGTGCGGGAGTTGCAGATCGTGACCGTAGCGTTTTCGCGGTCCAGCATCATGGCGGCAGGCTTGCCCACCACAAGGCTTCGGCCCACCACCACGGCCCGCTTGCCGGAGAGGGGGATATCGTAATACTTCAGAATTTCCAGGCAGGCCTGGGCGGTGCAGGGCGGGTAGCCCAGCGCCGTGTTGGTAAACACGCCGGCCAGCGAGCCGTCCGTGATGCCGTCAATGTCCTTTTCCGGGGCCAGTGCCGCGCGGATGGTGCGGTCATCGAACTGCCTGGGCAGCGGGCGGAAGAGCAGACAGCCGTGAATGGACTTGTCCGCGTTGATTTTTTCAATGACTTCCAGCAGGGCGTCCTGAGTGGCATCGGCGGGCAGCAAAAACTGCCGGACGGCTACGCCCACCTTGCCGCAGCGGGTCATGACGCCCCGCTCATAGGAGAGGTCGTCCTCCCGCTCGCCCACCCGGACCACGGCCAGGGTAGGGGTGATGCCTTTGGCGGCCAATGCCGCACAGCGGGCGGCGTTTGCCTCGTTCATGGCCGCCACCACGGGCGCGCCTTTTAAGATCGTTGCCATTTAAACTTCCCCTCTCAATTGTGTTGCCATTTTTTCGTAGAGCGTATCGGCCAGCGGGACGTACTGTGCCAGCAGTGCGTCTGCCTTGGCGTTCAGGGCCTCGGCGTGGGCGCGGTCTGCCATCAGTTTGGTATTGATGGAGACATTCAGGCCCGAAGCCTGTAAGGCAGCCTTGCAGAACAGCACCGCACACCCGGCGTCGGAGACGGCCAGCGCGCTGCCCTTGGCTGCATATTCTTCCACAAGTGCAATGCCTTCGGCGCACTTGCCCATGATTTCCAGCGGCACGGCACAGGCAGTATCCAGTGCGGTTTCCTGCACAGCGGCCTTGTGAGCCGCCTGCTCCGGAGTGTCCTTGGGCAGGCCATAGGCAGCGGCCAGCGGCGCAAAGGCTTCGGCATCCGCCTGCACCAGTGCTTCCAGCTCTGCGCGCAGGGCACCGGCCCGCTCGTTCAGGGTCAGAATGTCCGCTTCCACGGCGGCATACTTCTTTTTGCCCACCGTCAGGCAGCCCACCATGTTGCCCAGTGCCACACCGGCGGCACCCACCAGTGCCGCAGTACCGCCGCCGCCCGGTGTGGGTGCTTTGCTGGCCAGTTCTGCCAGGAACCGGCTGCAGCTTTCGTTCATCATGTCCATGTGTACAAACCCCTCTCTGTCACAAACGCGTCCAGCCGCTGGTCGTGCTCATCCACGGCAGCGTGTGCAACGCGCTGAACTTCCAATGCAATGCCGATCTTTGCCGCTTTTGTGCAGCGGGGCAGGTAGCGGTCGTAGTAGCCTTTGCCCATGCCCACCCGGAAGCAGTCTGCATCAAAGGCAGTACAGGGCACCAGCACCAGATCCAGCTGTTCCGGTTCCAGCAGCACCGACCGTTCCAGTACCGGCGTGCGGATGCCATACAACCCTGTCTCCCAGCCGTCCGGGCCGGGCACGGCGGCGGTGAGGGAGCAGTTTTCTCCACACACCGGGTAGGCCAGCACCTTGCCCCGGCGGGCCGCTTCGGCGGCAAACCCGGCAAGGCCGGCTTCACCCCCAAAGGCCGCATACAGCAGGATGGTCTGGGCATTCTGCACGGCGTCCAGCTGCCACAGCCGGGCACACAACGCCGCGTTGGCGGCGGCCCGCTGCTCCGGCGAAAGGGCCCGGCGGGCCGCTTTGCCGGATGTGCGCTGGGCCTGCTTTTCCTCGGCGATGTCCACACAAAACACCTCGTTTCATCTGTGATCGTGGAAAGCTGAAAAATCCACAAAATCGACAATGCATTTTTATACAAATATAATAAACACTTCAGTCCAAAAAAGCAAGCCTTTTGGCGAAAAGAGGATTGAAGGTTTTGCAGCTTTCTGCTATGATAAGAGAAAGCAATTGCGGTTCAGTGCGCGGGAGCCGGGTGCTTGAAAAGACGATCTGTCTGTATCAAGAGAGGGGTAATTAGAATGTACAACGAAATGATGGATACCATCGGCCTGGTCAACAGCGTGGACCCGGAACTGGGCGCGGCCATGGACCGTGAGCTGACCCGTCAGCGCCAGAACATTGAGCTGATCGCCAGCGAGAACATCGTCTCTCCAGCTGTCATGGCCGCGATGGGCAGCATCCTGACCAACAAGTATGCCGAGGGCCTGCCCGGCAAGCGCTACTACGGCGGCTGCGTCTATGTGGACGAGGTGGAGAACATCGCCATCCAGCGCGCCTGCAAGCTGTTCGGTGTCAAGTACGCCAACGTGCAGCCCCACTCCGGCGCACAGGCCAATCTGGCAGTCTACTTTGCACTGCTGGACCTGGGCGATACCGTCATGGGCATGGACCTTTCTCAGGGCGGCCATCTGACCCACGGTTCTCCGGTGAACATGTCCGGCAAGAACTACCACTTCGTCTCCTACGGCGTCAATGCCGACGGCGTCATCGACTATGTGGAGCTGGAAAAGCAGGTGAAGAAGGTGCGTCCCAAGCTGATCGTGGCCGGTGCATCCGCTTACCCCCGCGCCATCGACTTTGAGAAGATCGCCGAGATCGCCCACGGCTACGGCGCCTACCTGATGGTGGATATGGCCCATATCGCCGGTCTGGTGGCAGGCGGCCAGCACCAGAGCCCCGTGCCTTATGCCGACGTGGTGACCACCACCACCCACAAGACTCTGCGCGGCCCCCGCGGCGGCCTGATCCTGACCAACAACCCGGTCATCGCAAAGCGCATCAACTCTGCGGTGTTCCCCGGCACCCAGGGCGGCCCGCTGGAGCACGTCATCGCGGCAAAGGCTGTCTGCTTCGGCGAGGCGCTCAAGCCCGAGTTCAAGGAATATGCCCGCAAGATCGTTGAGAACGCACAGGCTATGGCCGCTGAGCTGCAGGCCCGGGGCGTCAAGCTGGTGTCCGGCGGCACCGACAATCACCTGATGCTGATCGACCTGCGCGACGAGGAATGCACCGGCAAGGAGCTGGAAGCCCGTCTGGACAGCGTGCACATCACCGCCAACAAGAACACCGTGCCCGGTGAGACCCGCAGCCCGTTTGTGACCTCCGGTGTGCGTCTGGGCACCCCGGCTGTCACCACCCGCGGCATGGGCCCCGCGGAGATGAAGGTCATTGCGGACTGCATCGCGGACTGCATCTGGCACTACGACGAGAAGAAGGACGAGATCAGCGACCGTGTGCTGAAGCTGACCCACGACTTCCCACTGTACGAGTAAAAATAATTCTTATATAGAGAAAAGCACCTGCAACGCTGAAACGCTGCGGGTGCTTTTTGCTTGGACCCTCTCAATCATCGCTGTGTGATGTCGGCTCTCCCTTCGGGGGAGCTGGTGCGGAGCGCCTGAGAGGGTTTTAATCTTCCAGTGCTTCCGCCATGGCTTCGTCGGCTTCCTGCTGGGTGATGGTCTGCACCTTGAAGCCGAAGTAGAAGATGTGTCCCATCCAGACCACCAGCATGATGGCGCGCCCCACGGGCACCTTGTCCATCAGGATGAAGCCCGGCACCATGATGGCGGTCACGGTGCCGATGAGCAGGCGCTTGGCCTTTTTGGTCATGCCGCGGCGGCGGAAATAGCTGCCGATGTACTTTTTATACACGGTGGTGTGGATGAACCAGTCGTGCAGCCGTTCCGAACTGTTGGCAAAGCAGAAGGCCGTGAGCAGGTAGAACGGCACCGTGGGCAGGATGGGCAGCACGATGCCGATGGTGCCGAGGGCAAGGCTGACGCAGCCGAGCGCGATGAAAAAGGCTTTTTTGAGGTGATGCATAACAGGTGTCCTTTCTGTGGTTGGCAAAAATGGGCAGATGAAAATGTTAGAATATACTAACTTTCTGGCAAAAAGAAACGCCGCTCCAACGGAAACGGTGAGTTCGCTTTTACAAACTTTGCACAGGGTATCATAAAAAAGCGTCGTTTGTCAAGCGGCAGGCATTGTTTTTGGCCGCGGGACGTGGTAGGATAAAACAAAACGATGCGGAGGGGGAAACAAGATGGAACAGATGGGACTTTTGCATCTGTACTACGGCGACGGCAAGGGCAAGACCACGGCCGCCATGGGCCTTGCGCTGCGGGCGCTGGGCAGCGGGAAACGGGTGGTCATCGTACAGTTTTTAAAGGGCGGTCGCAGCGGGGAAATCCCGCTTTTGGAACAGCTGGGCGCGAAGGTGTTCCGGGGCAAGGCCGGGCAGAAATTTGTTTCCCAAATGAACGAAGCCGAAAAGGCCGCCACCCGCGCGCTGCAGGACGCAAACCTTGCGGCAGCCATGGCAGAACCGGCCGACCTGCTCATCCTCGACGAGGCGGGCAGTGCCTGGGAACTGGACATGGTGGACCCGGAACTTTTACAGCGGGCAGTGCGGGAGCGCCCGGCCGGGCAGGAGTGCGTGCTGACGGCCCACGCGCCTGTGCAGTGGATGCTGGACGCGGCGGATTACGTCACCGAGATGAAGTGCCGCCGCCACCCGTACCAGAAAGGCATTGCAGCCCGGCAGGGCATCGAATACTGACCTTTTCCGAAACGGAAGTGTGGATCCTGCGCATCTGCAATAAACACCGGGACGGGGTATTTTTGCCTTGCATTTAGCCCACCGGTGTGATATGATAAGTGCAAGAAACCATGCGTGCATTTTTTGAGCAGACCCGCCATAAAAACAGGGAATCGCTCCGCACCGCTGCCGGGGCTGGCCCTGACAGCGTTTTGTTTGAAGCAGCGGTTAGCACTCCCTAACAAACCGGCTCAGGCCGTGCAGTGCATGCAGACACTGGAGGGGAATAAAATGATCGAAACAACTGTATATGTAGATGGTATGATGTGCGGCATGTGCGAGAGCCATGTCAACGATGCTGTGCGCAAGGCCTTCCCGGAGGCGAAGAAGGTGTCTTCTTCCCACACCAAGGGCCAGACGGTCATCCAGTCGGAGCAGGAACTGGACGAGCAGAAGCTGCGCGACGCCATCAATGCCACCGGCTATGAAGTGAAGGGCGTGAAAAGCGCTCCTTATGAAAAGAAGGGCTTTTTCTCCTTTTTGAAAAAGTAACCCCGGAAAACGACCGAAGGAGGCAATGGTATGAGGATCCTGGTTTACGGTGCGGGCGTTTTGGGCTGCGAGCTGGCCCATGCGCTGATCCAGAACAAAAAGAACGTTGTCACGCTGCTTGCGCGCGGTGAGTGGAAGGAAATGATCGACCAGAAGGGCCTGACCATCCGCCACTGGGCGCAGCGGAAAACCACGGTGGACCGTGTGCAGACCATCGACACCCTGGCCCCGGACGACTGCTATGACCTTGTGTTCGTGGTGATGCAGGCAGGCCAGCTGCCCCAGGTGCTGCCCATCCTCAAGGAGAACAAGAGCTCCTACTTTGTGTTCGTGGGCAACGACCCGCAGGCAAAGCAGGTACTGGAAGCCATGCAGCGCCCGGCGGATAAGGTGGCGTTCGGCTTCCAGAACACCGCAGGCCGCCGCGAACACGACCGCGTGGTCAGCGTCTATGCCAGCGCAGGCATGACGGTGGGCGGGGCCACGGCACCGCTTTCCGGCGCCTTCCGCACCCGGCTCAAGACCGCTTTTGACGGTGTGAAGTACAAGCTGAGCTTCTACGGCGATATGGACGAATGGCTCAAGTGCCATGCGGCCTTCATCCTGCCGATCTGTTACGTCTGCTACGCCTGCAACGGCGATTTGCGCCGTGCCACCAAGCAGCAGCGCGGTGCGATCCTGGATGCCGCCTATGAGGCCTGCGAAATGCTCAAGGCCATCGGCATCCCGGTGAACGATGCAGACAACACCGAGAACTTCAAGCCTGGCACCGCGGGCCGCCGCCAGATGGAAGCCATGCTCTTTGTCATGGCCAAAACGCCGCTGGGCCGTCTGTGCGCTTCCGACCATGCGATGCACGCCGTGGGCGAGATGCGTTACCTGGACGATGCCTTTGAGGCCATGCGCAAGCAGGCGGGTACGGCCATGCCTATGTGGGAGAAACTCCGCAGCGAAATGCCCTCCTGGGACGCTCTGCAGAAGACGAACGGATAACAAGACCCGGCGCAGGCAGAAACCTTCTGTCTGCGCCATTTTGCGGCATGAAGTTTGCATAAACAAACAATGAAAACAGGAGGAGATCATGAAGGTATATTCTCTGGGAAACAAGGCAGGCCCCACCCTGATGCTGCTGCCCGGTACCTGCTGCCACTGGAAAAGCAATTTTGCGCCGGTGCTGCCGCTGCTGGAGCCGCATTTTCACGTCCTGTGCGTCTCCTACGACGGCTTTGATGAGACAGAAGCAGACACCACTTTCCCCACGATGGAGGAGGAAGCGGCAAAGATCGAAGCCTACATCAACGAGAACCTGGGCGGCCATCTCCACGCGGCCTACGGCTGCAGCCTGGGCGGCAGTTTCGTGGGCCTGCTGGCAGCACGGCAGAACATCCGGCTGGATATCGGCATCCTCGGCAGTTCAGACCTGGACCAGGCATCTCCGTTTGTTGCAAAGCTGGAAACGGACATTGCCCTGCCGCTGATCTACCCGGTGGTGCGGGACGGCAGATTCAAGTCGAAGCTGCTGAACAAAAAGATGGAGAAGCGCAAGCAGGAAATGCCGGGCTATGTGGACAAGTTCATGGAGATCATGGGCGGTGCCCGGCCTTATGTCTCGATGCAGAGCTGCAAAAACCAGTTTTACTCGGACATGATCACCCCGCTGCCGGACCACTGGGACGGCCCAACGGCCATCCATATTTTCTACGCCCTGAAAATGGGCGAGAAGTACCGCGCGCGGTATGCGCAGCACTACGCTCACCCGATCATCCATGAGCAGGATATGCAGCACGAAGAACTGCTGGCCTGCCACCCGGAGCAGTGGGCAGCACTCGTCAAAGAGATCTGCCTGTAAAAACCAGAAGGAACCAGAAAGGCCGATGCATCTGCATCGGCCTTTTGTCGTATCAATTCTGCCAGAAATGATGCAGCTGTTGTTCCAGCTCGTCATTGCTGCGCAGATAACGGATGTGTCGCCAGTGGGGCGGGAACAGCCGGGCGTATTCCGGCAGGGCGAACCGGTCGTCCAAAAGCAGCACCACGCCCTTGTCTTCCGGCGTGCGGATGACCCGCCCGGCTGCCTGCAGCACCTTGTTCATGCCGGGGAAGCGGTAAGCGTAATCGAAACCGGTGCCATTCTGTTCGTCATAGTAGCGGCGCAGCATCTCCTGCCGGGGGTTCACCTGGGGCAGGCCCACGCCCACGATGGCGCAGCCGATGAGCCGGTCCCCGGCCAGGTCCACGCCCTCGCCGAACACGCCGCCCAGCACCCCGAACCCCAGCAGAGTTTCTTTGGGGTCCGGCACAAATGCGGCGAGAAACTCTGCCCGTGCGGCATCGTCGGCTTTGCTCTCCTGCGCAAGGGTGCGGATGCCCGGATACCGGGCCGCAAAGTCCTCATGCACCTGCCGCAGGTAGGCATAGCTGGGGAAAAAGGCCAGATAGTTGCCGGTTTTGCTCAGCGCCAGTCGGGCCAGAGCGTCCGAAACCGCCTGCACGCTGGCGTCCCGGTCGCGGTAGCGGGTGGAGATATTCGGCAGGCAATACAGCCCGAGATTTTCTGCCGGGAAGGGGCTTTCCAGCGCCACGGCCCGGGCGTCCGGGCAGCCCAGCACGCCCCGGTAATAGCCCGGCGGGGCGAGGGTGGCGCTGAACAGCGCGGCACTGCGCCCGGCGGCAAGGCTGGCGTCCACAAAGGGTGCCGGGTCCAGGCAGAGCAGGTGAAGGGCCAGGTCACTGCCGTAGACAGAAAGCTGGGTGACAAAGTGGCTGTCGTAGCGTTCGGCGGCGCGGGTGATATCCTGCACGGCAAAATAGAGGTCCAGCAGCTGGACATGGGCGTCCGCATTCGGGTTTGCTTCCAGCCAGTCCTGCAAAGGGGCCTGCACAGCCCGCAGCGGCGTGAGCAATGCGGCGGGCAATTCCCGGAGAAACACTGTGCCTTCCCGGGCAAAGATCGGCTCCGGCAGTTCCAGTGCAGGCGCATCGGCGGGTCCGGGCAGAAGGCTGGTCTGGGCGGCTTCTTCCGGCGCGGTTTCCAGTGCAGCACGCCGGGGTGCCAGCTTTCCGCAGAGTTTTCGCGCCTCCAGAAAGGCTTTGTCAGCCTTGCTCAGGGTGGTTTTCAGGGCACTTTTGCCCTTGCCGAGGGCGCGCTTTGCGTCGGTCAGGCTGCTTTTGGAAAAGCTGGCAGAATACATCGCCCGGGCACGGTCCGGCAGGTTGTGCGCTTCGTCGATGAGGAACAGCCAGTCGCCGGACGCATCAAAGAACCGCTTCAGATGCACCACCGGGTCGAACAGGTAGTTGTAGTCGCCAATGACCACATCGCACCACTCGCTCAGATCCAGCCCCAGCTCAAACGGGCACACAGAGAACTGCCGGGCGGTGTCGGCCAGAGCGGCACGGTCAAAGCTGCCGGGGCCGTCCAGCAGGGCGGCCAGCGCGTCCTTCACCCGGCTGTAGTAACCATTGGCGAAGGGGCACATCTCCGGCAGACAGGCCGGGCGGCCTTCGGCGTCCGGGTGCAGGCAGACCTTTTCCTTGGCGGTCAGGGTCACGCTGCGCAGCGCAAGGCTGGGGTCAGCCGCCCGCAGCCGGGCAATGGCGTCCTCGGCGGCGGCCTGGGTCGTGTTGCGGGCGGTGAGGTAAAAGAGCTTTTCACCGCTGCCTTCGCCCATGGACCGCAGGGCGGGGAAGATGGCGCTCATGGTCTTGCCGATTCCGGTGGGTGCCTGGCAGAACAGCCGGGTGCCGCCCTTGTGGTCGGCGTCCTTTCCGGCGCGGCAGGCGCGGTATACTTCGCCCGCCAGTGCCCGCTGGCCGGGGCGGTATTCAGCAAACGGGAACCGCAGTGCGGAAAGGCTTTCGGCACGCCGGACACTCCAGTCCAACTGGCGCTGCGCCCAGGGGGCATATTGCTGCAAGAGCCCGCGCAGGAAGGTGTCCAGTTCTTCTCGGGAAAAGTGCCGCACGAAGCGGATGATCTGGTCGGTGTCGATCTGATAATAGGTCAGCCGCACGTTGATTTTGGAAAGGCTTTGCTGGTCGGAATAAATGGCGGCATACACCATGCCCTGCGCCCAGTGGCAGGGGTTCATCTCCTCGGTGATCTCCTCAAAGGGGACGGCCGTGGTCTTGATCTCGTCGATGGTCACGGGGCCGCCCTCGTCCGTAAAAATACCGTCGGCCCGGCCTTCCAGCGTGAAAGCAATGCCGTCCGCTTCCCGTTCGGCAGAGAGGAACACCTCGGCTTCGTAGCCCTCTCCGGCGGCTTTCTGCAGCCTGCGGTGGATGCGGGCACCTTCCAGCGCGCGGTCAAACCCTGCAAAACGGCTGTCGATGCTGCCGGTGTGCAGCAGAAATTCCACCAGCTGCCGGATGGGAAGATGGATGGCGGGCATAGAGTTCACTTCCTTTTAGATGAAAATGCTTCTTGTGCAGAGTGCAGTCGCGTAGGGCAGGTCTGATGGCTTTTATGAGAAACATCTCCGCCGGATATGTTCTCTTTTGCCGCACAAAAGAGAACCAGAAAGGACGGCGGTGCCCGGAGGGCATGAAAGCCCCAGTGGGGCTTTTAAGCCGCAGACCGGTTTGCGAAGCAAATGCCGCGTGTTTAGCGCGGCAAGGGCACGGCGATTTCGACGCGCTGGACCCACGAGAAAGGGGCTGCTCGCCCCTTTCAACCCCAAAGAGGATGGGCTCCATACAAAAAAGCTAGCCGCTTCGCTTAACGCTTTTTTGTGTTCCGCCATTTCAAGGCCCCTCAGCCGCTGCGGCGGCAGCTCCCCGCAGGGGAGCCAGCGGCTGCAGCTGCCGTTTGCCGTTACGACCCCTTCCCGTGAAAAAGAGAATTTGAAAAATCCGCAGATTTTTCAAATTCTCAAAATAAAATAATTTTTCCGCTAATATTGTCAGAGCGAAGCGGAGACAATTCTAAATCAAAAAAGGAGCACCCGCTTATGATGCTGGACCGCATGGAAGGCAATGCAGAACTGAAAACGAGCGTGCGGCAGATGCTGGCGTCCCGGCGGCTGACCCACAGTGTGCTTCTTGTGGGCGAAGACGGGCTGGGAGCCGGTTTTGCGGCCCGCTGCATCGCCGCCGATTATCTTTACCCCGCAGGCGGTGCGCCCGCTGAGGCGCTTCTGCGGGGCGAATGCTGCCGCGCTGTGGCAAAGGCCGGCAAGCGCGACAGCGGCCAGGTGGAGACGGGCATCGTGCGCGAGGCCATCTCGGTGTCCGGCATGGGCAGCGGCGGGCGGTACCTTGTGGGTCAGGTCACGGCCATGCGCAGTGAGATTTTCAACACCAGCCTGTCCGCCGAGGGCCGCGCCGTCCTGCTCTACCATGTGGAGCGCATGAACGAGGAGTCCGCCAATGCCCTGCTGAAGGTCATGGAGGAGCCGCCCGAGGGGGTGCTGTTCCTGCTCACGGCGGATTCGCTGGCAAGCGTTCTGCCCACCATCCGCAGCCGCTGCGTCAGCTTTGCGGTGGCCCCTGTCTCGCCGGAGCAGTGCGCCCGCTACTGCGTCGCGCAGGGGGTGGACAAAAAGACGGCGGCCCTGTACAGTGAACTGTTCGACGGCCACATCGGCACGGTGCTGGCTGCCGCCCGGGACGAAGCCCGCACCGCGCAGGTGGAAAAGGCCCTGCAGCTGGCAAAGGCGGCCGCCGCCCACGACAGCTATGCCGCCGCCGTGCTGCTGGCCGCCTTTGAAAAGGACAAGGCCGGTGCGGCGGCCCTGCTGGCGGATTTCCGCGCCGTGGCGGCGGCAGGCCTGCGCGGCAGCCCCCACGCCCCGGTGCAGGGCGCGGACGCCCAGCGGGCCCTGCGGCTGGCCGAAGCCGCTATCCAGCGCCTGGGCGCGCAGGTGAACCCGAAGATCGTGCTCAGCGTGTTCGCTGCAAAACTTGCATAACAAAAAATATCCCCGGCAGAGAAAGGCGCAAGGCCCTTTCTGCCGGGGATGTTTTTATGCTTCTTCAATAAGGATATCAGGGTAAATGGAAGCTGCTTCGTAGGTGAAGGTCGCTTTTTTGTTTTTGCTTGCAGCAGTGAAGACAATGACAGTTCGATTGTCGTTCCGATACTGCTCAGGCGTGAGACTGATATAGAGAGGAATGCGGGGAGCGATTGCTCCGGGGGCGACAGAAACGGAATCAGTAAACTGTAGCGCACCATCTTTTACAATATTGTCCAGACTGCAGACAGTTGCCGGAATGCCATCGACTGTGCAGGTGGTGAAATCTGAAAGATTCAATTTAAAAGAAGTGTTGTTTGCTTTGTTGTCGATATACAAGAAGGTGTACTTATAGTAGTCGTTGTTAAACGTCATCGGAACAAAGCTGCCCATGTTGACGTAGATATCACCCATGCCCTGCTGTTTGCTTCCATCCATGGTAGGAGATGCAGTGCTGGGTGCTCCCCCACCCCCGCATCCGGCCAGAGCGCCGGCGGCAGTGGCAGACAGAACGGCAAGGCCGGTGGCTTTCAGAAAAACGCGGCGGCTGATCATTTTAGACATCATTGATTCTCCTTTTCAAGATTTCTTCTGGGTGGAACAGTCGGATAGAAACAGAAACACCCTCCAGCGCTTGCGGTACACTGGAGGGGTCTCTGTTTGGGGTATTGCTTTGGTGTGAGGAGGAATCATGTGTAAGGCGCGGTTGCGGCCCCGCATCCCTACAAAAGATAGTATACCCTATTTTCAGTAAAAAGTCATTGCTTTTTTGTGAAAAAATCGAAAAATCAATTGATTTTTCAAACAGAGACCGTGCAGAACGTCAGGACGCCGTTTCAGCACGCCGTTTTTCCGCGCAGCGGATATTCTTTTCTCCAGAATAACATATCAGCGGCAAAAGGTCAAATCTTTTTTTGCTTCGGCGGCGTGCAGCCTGCCGTGCTCCACATAGTGGGCGGCGTTGCGCACGCTCGCCTCGGCCTGGGCGGGCGTCACCTGCTTGATGATCTTTGCGGGCACGCCCACAGCCACCGACCCGTCCGGGATGACCATGCCCTCCGGCACAAGCGCCCCGGCCCCGATGATGCAGTTTTTGCCCACCACGCAGTGGTTCAGCAGGGTGGCGTGCATCCCGATGAGGCTGCCGTCGCCCACGGTGCACCCGTGCACCAGCGCGCTGTGGCCCACCGTGACGTTTTTGCCCAGCGTCACGGCCCCGCCCACGTCGCAGTGCAGCACGGCGTTGTCCTGCACGTTGGTGTTCTCGCCGATGGTCAAAGTGCCGTCGTCGCCCCGCAGCACGGCCCCGTACCAGACGGTGGAGCCGGGTCTCAGCACCACATCGCCCTGCACGGTGGCGTTGGGGGCCACGAAGACTGCGCCCTCATCGCGGGGGGATTTTCCACAAAAAGACAGGAACATTGTTAAAAACCGCCTTTCTCTCTTTCGCTTTTGGCTCGTTTATGGTATTCTTTAAGGTAGAACAAAATCATTTCCGGCGCTTTGGGCCGGGACGTCGATCAAGGGGGTACGCTCATGTTTCAAAACAGGTTCTTCCGCCGTGCCGCAGCACTGGTGCTCACCCTGGCGCTTGCCGCCGCGGCGGCGCTGCCGGGGCTGGCCGCCTACCCCATGCCCATCCAGACGGCCAGCGAGACCGAGGCGGTGTATCTGTTCAACGCCGACACCGGCAAGACCATCCTGGCCCAGAACGCCGACCAGCAGCAGTATGTGGCCAGCCTGACCAAGATGATGACCGCCCTGCTGCTGCTGGAGAGCGGCAAGGACCTGAACGGCGAAGTGACCGTGCCCACCGCCATGACCCAGGAGTTCAAGGACATCCAGAACGCCAACGGCATGACCGCGGGCCTGCGCATCGGTGAGACGGTGCGCCGCATCGACCTGCTGTATGCCCTGCTGGTGTCCAGCGCCAACGACGCCGCCAGCGTCATCGCCTACGATGTGGGCGGCAGCGTGCTGGACTTCGTCCGGCAGATGAACGCCCGCGCGGCGGAGCTGGGCTGCACCGGCACCAACTTCACCTGCGCCCACGGCCTGTTCGACTACGGCAACGTTTCCACCGCCGAGGACATGGCCAGGATCGCGGCGGAATGCTACAAAAACCCCACCTTCGTGCAGGTGTCCGGCACGGCGGCCTACACCATGCCCGCCACCAACCTGCACCAGAATGAGCGCACCATCAACTCCACGAACCCCCTCACCGACACCGGCAGCGAGTTCTACCGCAGCTACATCAAGTGCGTCAAGGGCGGCTTCACCACCCTGGCGGGCCGCTGCGCCGTGGCCTTTGCCGAACAGGGCGGCCACACCTACGGCCTTGTGATCCTCCACGCGGACAACGCCAGCCTCTACACCGAGTGTGACCAGCTGCTGGACTGGGCCTTTGAGAGCTTTTCGGACCGCCCGCTGGTGGACACCGAGACCGAGCTGACCACCGTTGACCTGACCAAGTGCCGCGCCCAGCCCACCGCCGCGCTGTATGCGGCGGCCCCTGTCAGCGGCTACGGCCACGCGGACGACGTGGTGAGCTACGCCTTCGACCTGCCCGAGAGCATCCCGGCCACCGTGAAAAACGGCCAGAAGGTGGGCACCGCCACCGTCTATCTGGACGGCTACGAGGTGGGTACCGTGGACCTTGTGACCCATGCGGAATATATCTCCGACTTCCGCACCGACTCCAAAGCCACCCTGCTGCTGCTGTGCGCGCTGGTGGTCCTCCTGGGCGCGCTCACCGTGCTCACCCTTGCGGCGGGCGGCGGCGCGCTGAGCCTGCGGCGCAGAAAGCGCAGACGCTGACCTTATTCTATAACAAAAAAAGCGGCACATCAAGCCTTGCATAAAAGGCCCGATGTGCCGTTTCTTTTTTACTTGTTGAGGAACCGGATAAAGTGGTAAGATTCCACGATCTGGAAGTACTTGATGATGCGGGGATACAGCGGCTCGGCCTTTTCGCCGTACTGCTGCTTCATGCATTCAGCAAGGTCCGCAACGGTCTTCTGCCCGTCGATCAGCGGCCAAAGGTAGCTGCCGGTCTCGTCCAGATGGACCTGGGTGGTGCGTGGTTTGTGAAACACTTTTTGCGCGATCGTATTGAACAGGCCGGTGTTCTCCACCTCCAGGGTGATAAGGCCGGTCTGCTCGTCGGTGTGCCAGCGCAGGGTCTCCGCACGCTGCGGGATCAGGTCCAGATAATTGATGGATTCGTTCTTATGCTTCATCAGTTCTTCTTTTTCTTGAGGGAAAACGCCAGCAGGCATGCGATCATCACGATCATCAGCACAATGCCGCCGATGTTGCCCAGGTCAAAGCTCAGGGCAGTGTTGATGCCAAACACGGCGAACACGGCCAGCAGGATGCCAACAAGGCCCTCGCCTGCGATCATACCGGCGCAGAACAGGGTGCCGTTGGTGCTCTGCTCCTCCTTGGTCTTGGCATCGACCTTCTTGCGGCTGTCCATGAACCAGCGCACCACGCCACCGATCATGATGGAGGTGTTCAGGTAGATGGGCAGGTACAGGCCGATGGCGAACGGCATCACGGGGATGCGCAGAACTTCCAGAGCCAGAGCCAGGAACACGCCGGTGAACACCAGGTTCCAGGGCAGGTTGCCGCCCATGATGCCCTCAACGATCATCTTCATCAGGGTAGCCTGCGGTGCGGGAACGGCAGCGCTGCCGTAGCCCCATGCGCTGTCCAGCAGGTACAGCACGCCGCCGATGGCCAGACCGGAAGCAACAACGCCGATCAGCTCGCCGATCTGCTGCTTGATGGGGGTAGCGCCCAGCAGGTAGCCGGTCTTCAGGTCCTGCGAAGTATCGGCTGCGATGGCAGCGCAGATGCAGATGACGGAAGCGATGGCCATGGAGCCGATCATGCCCTCAATGCCCACGTTGCCGGTGGCCTTCAGGACCATGGTAGCGATCAGCAGGGTGGCGATGGTCATGCCGGAGACGGGGTTGTTGGAGCTGCCGATCATGCCCACCATACGGGCGGACACGGTGGAGAAGAAGAAGCCGAAGATGACGATCAGCAGAGCGCCCAGCGGGCTGACGGGGATGGCCGGAGCCAGCCAGATGATCAGGATGATGAGCAGGATGCCGCCAAGGATGAAGGGCATGGGGATGTCCTTCTCGGTACGGGAGGTGCCGGCTGCGCTGCCGCCCTTCAGGCCCTTCATGGCATCACGGAAGGTGGATGCGATCAGGGGCAGGCTCTTGATCAGCGAGATGATGCCGCCGGTGGCAATGGCGCCAGCGCCAATATACTTAACGTAGTTGGACCAGATGGCGTCTGCACCGCCCGCTGCGTACAGGTCCGCAATGGTGGTGCCTGCTGCAGCCGGGTACAGGGAGATGTTCGCGCCGAACAGGCAGATCAGCGGGATGATGACCATCCAGCCCACCAGAGAACCGGCGAACATATAAGAAGCGGTCTTGGGGCCGACGATGTAGCCCACGCCCAGCAGAGCGGGGTACACTT
>ERZ773193.3137-NODE-3137-length-15722-cov-6.775452_pt1 | contig 15722 bp, 13 predicted proteins | sample MGYA00511110_ERZ773193 | MGnify/ENA primary metagenome ERZ773193 (study PRJEB29015, sample SAMEA2737784) | human gut metagenome | biome: human gut; feature: human-associated habitat; material: faeces | place: China | collected 2012 ...
CGGAAGCCTTCTGCGGGTTGCGGCCGGAAGCCTTCTGCGGGTTCTTGCTGATGTCGGCACCAGCCTGCTTGATCTTGTGGACCTTGACGGTGGTCTTCACGGTGACAAGGCTGCCCTTGGGACCGGGAACCGCGCCGCGGACGACGAGCATGTTGAGCTCGGGGTCGACCTTGACGACCTCAAGGTTCTGGATGGTGACAGTCTCCACACCGTACTGGCCGGGGCCGATCTTGCCCTTGAAGATACGGCTGGGGTCGGTGGTGGAGCCCATGGAACCGGCGTGACGGTGGACAGGGCCGCCGCCGTGGGTCATACGACCGCGGCTGGCATTCCAGCGCTTGATAACGCCGGTGTAGCCGTGACCCTTGCTCGTACCGGTGACGTCAACGAAGTCGCCGGACTTGAAGGTGTCCGCCTTGATGATGGCGCCGAGCTCGAGCTCGGAAGCGTTGTCAAGGTCAAACTCACGCAGGTACTTCTTGGGGGAAACGCCAGCCTTGTTCAGGTGGCCGAGTTCAGGCTTGGAGAGCTTCGCTTCGCGAATGTCCTCGTAGCCAAGCTGGACAGCCTCATAACCGTCTTTCTCGCTGGTCTTCTTCTGAGTGACCACGCAGGGACCGGCCTCGATAACGGTGACCGGGATCACATGGCCCTTTTCGTCGAAGATCTGAGACATGCCAACTTTTCTGCCGATGATTGCTTTCATGTATGATCCTCCTGTAAAGGTTATTGGTCGGCTTAGTTAGCGGCAACTCCCGCCATTGCTCTGCCGACTTGACCCCGCCCATCTCACGCAAGTCGATGGGCTTTTGGGTAGAGCAACAAAGGTAATTTCAAAAAACGGCGAGCCGTTTTTTGAGTTGGGTTTACAGTTTGTTTTGCGCACTCGCTGTGCTCGCACACAAACAAACTGAGAGGTGTTTTTGTCCACGCGCATGTCGCGGCCAAAAACGTTTTCATTGGTTTCGCGTCTGCGGACGCGAAATGTAATGAAGCGAGGGATCAGAGCTTGATCTCGATCTCGACACCAGCAGGGAGTTCGAGGCCCATGAGCGCTTCCACGGTCTTGGGGCTGGAGTTGGTGATGTCGATCAGGCGCTTGTGGGTGCGGCGCTCAAACTGCTCACGGCTATCCTTATACTTGTGGGTAGCGCGCAGGATGGTGACGATCTCCTTCTTGGTGGGCAGAGGGATGGGGCCGGAGACGGTAGCGCCGGTGCGCTTGGCGGTCTCGACGATCTTCTCTGCGCTCTGGTCGATGACCTGGTGGTCATAGGCCTTGAGACGAATGCGGATCATTTCTTTTGCCATTTTCGGTTTCTCCTTCATTTTGTACGGTTTTCTTGCTTTGTCGAAGCCGTACGGTGAGAGGTTTTCTTGTACGCTTATCCGTGCGTATCATTCCGGCTCATAGAAAAACCGGCACGAATAAACGGCCGGTCCACACATGGCGCAGCGATCTACGCAACGTACAGATATTCTCTCAGCCGCCCGATGTTCGGACATACTCCCCGAAAGTTACCTCAGAAACCTGAGCAATCTCCCGGTTCATCGCAATATCGCGCAAATAGGGCAGGATGCGCCCAATCGCGGACTTGCATATAGTACCAAATTCCGTTGCACATGTCAAGACAAATTTCACTTTTTTCTTGAGAAATTTTTTAGCAGTCTCTTTTCGCGGCAACTGTGGCGGATTTGGCGCAAAAACGCGGCATATTGCCCCCTCCCTGCCGATATATTTAGGGGCAAAGGAGTTGATGGACATGGCAATGGCCTGGCTTTGGACGGGAATGGTGGCAGTCTCGCTCATTTTCGGCGCGCTGACGGGAAACTTGAATGCGCTCAGCGCCGCCGCACTCGAGGGCGCACAGAGCGCGGTCGAGCTGTGCCTGACGATGTGCGGCGTGATGTGCCTCTGGACGGGCGTGATGGAAGTGATGAACCAGTGTCATCTCACCGACCGCCTCGCTTCCCTCTTCCGCCCGCTGCTCAAGAGGCTCCTGCCGAACGCGAGCCGCGACAGTGAGACGCTGGCCGCGATCTCTGCTAACCTCTCTGCCGATCTTTTGGGCCTTGGCAACGCGGCCACGCCGCTCGGCATCCGCGCCGCCTGCCGTATGAGCCGCGGCTGCAAGGGTACCGCATCGGATGAGCTGTGCCTGCTCGTCGTTTTGAATACGGCGTCCATTCAACTGTTGCCCACCACACTCGCAGGCGTGCGCGCTTCGCTCGGCACCGCCGACCCGTTCGACATTCTGCCCGCCGTGTGGCTGACATCGCTTCTGTCCGTCCTCGCAGGGCTCCTTGCCGCAAAGCTCTTCGCCCACTTCTGGAGGAATTGAACCTATGGCGCTCTCTACGCTCATCGTGCCCGTACTGCTCACCTTCACGGCCTGCTTTGCCCTCGGCAAGCGTGTCGACGTCTACTCCGCCCTCACCAAAGGCGCGGAGGAGGGACTCACGGTGCTGCTGCACATTCTGCCGTCACTCATCGCGCTGCTCTCCGCCGTCTACATGTTCCGTGCATCCGGCGCGATGGAGGCGCTCAGCGCGCTTTTAGCCCCCGCACTCGACAAGATCGGCATTCCTGCCGAGACTGCGCCGCTTCTCTTCATCCGCCCCATCTCCGGCAGCGGCGCGCTGGCTGTCGGATCGGAGATCATGGACTCCTACGGCGTCGATTCCTATGTCGGCCGCGTTGCGGCGGTCATGCTCGGCTCGAGCGAAACGACGTTCTACACCGTCGCCGTCTATTACGGCGCGGCGGGCATCACGAAAACGCGCTACACCATCCCCGCCGCGCTCTGCGCCGATGCGGTGATGTTCCTCGCATCCGCGTTTTTTGTGCGGCTACTCATGGGCGCGTAAAAAGGAGCCGCCGCAGGCAGCTCCTTTTCCTTTATTCTTCTGTTCTCACGCGGATGCGCAGGGCACATTTTCCTCTCTGCCCGCCGATAGTAATTGCATAGCGCAGGGCCAGCATCCCGCCGTCCTCGTCGAGCTTCCACTTGACCGACTCCGCCTTCACTGCGACCGGCAAGGTTCCGTAGGGCACGGCATAGAATGAGGTGTGCTCCTTCCCCTCCGCAAAGACCATCTCGCTCGTCACCTCGCCCGTGCGCGTCAGAATGATGCTGTCCGGCGCGAGGGCAAGGCGCGTCGCGGTGGTCACCTTGCCGTCCCCGTCCGTTTCCTCATAGCGCAGGAGATAGCCGTCGCACGTTTCCTCCATCGTGCCGCGCACGCGGAGATCTGAGCTGTCGGCGCTCATGCCTTCGTATTGCTGCTCGCCGTGCACGGTGAGCCAAACGTTTCTTTTCATACAGTCCTCTTTCTCATTTGTTTCTGTCATCATACTACGGCGGGGAGTAGGACACAAGGCGCATTTGCATTTTTTATGCGTTTCCCTGTTTTTGCTATGGTAAAACGCAAAAGTGCGTGCTATAATCTCTGCTAAGCAGATTCTCTGTTCCGTCAAAGGAGGCGTCACTATGAAAATTGATCTGACGGAAAAGCAATTCCGCCGTCTTCTTGATCTGGTCTACGTCGGCAACTGGGTGATGAACTCCACCCGCGGCGACGACCGTATCCGCGAATACGACGATGTAGAGAGCACCGTATTCGCCAACTGTCTCTCCCACGGCATGGTGCCGCTGGTCGAGGCCTATCAGGGCGAACTGATCCCCTCGCGCGCGTTTGCCGAGGGCGGCATCCACGAGGCCATCATGGCCTACGAGGACACGATGTTTTTCGAAATTCTCGCTCAGGAGCTTGCCCTGCGCGATATGGACAGCGACGCGCCCACGCCCGAAAATGTCGACGAGCTGCGCGAGCGCATGGACACCTACTTAGGCGAATTCGAGCAGCACGGCACCGACAACATCACCGTAGAAATGTAAAAGTGGAGTCCGTATTCTTTTTCGCGGCCACAGCCGCGAAATGATCTCAAATCATTTTTCCGACGACCGGCGCGTCGGAAAAATACTTTACGCGGAGCGCGTGTCGAGCCGCCCTGCGGGCGGCGAGGCACGAAGCAGAGCGCAACCCCTATTTTTTAAGGATGCCATAGGCATCCTTAAAAAATAATCACGTCTTGATTCCCATCGTCTCCCACTTGCCGCTGCGGTAGCGCAGGAAGAAGATGACACTGCGCACCGACCAGTCCACGATCGCGTGCGCGAACCATACGCCGATAACGCCGTAGCCCATGTACTTGCCCAGCACATACGCAAGCATCACGCGCACGATCCACATCGTCAGCATGCTGGCGAGCATCGTGAATCTGGCATCGCCTGCCGCGCGCAGAAAGCCCGGCACCATGAACGCCGGCACCCAGATGAAGATGGCCGAAATGCCGTGGATCATCGCGACCGTGACGGCGAGCTTTTCCGCCTCGGGAGAAACGTTGTAGACGCGCATGATGAGCGGCAGCAGCGCGATGATCGTCAGGTTGACGGCCGCCATGATGCCGTACGTCCACTTGGCGATCTTTTTGAGGTATGCGCGCGCCTGATCGAATTCACCCGCGCCGACGCACTGGCTCACGACTGCGGCAAGGCCCAGGTTGAGCGCCTGGCCCGCAAAGCAGTTGAAGTTTCCAAGGGTGTTGCCAATGGCGTTCGCCACCATCGATGCCGTACCGAACGTCGAAATCAGGCTGAAAAGCACGAGACGCCCCAGCTGGAACATGCCGTTTTCGACGCCGCTTGGCACGCCGATGTAGAAGATGTTCTTCATTAGGCGCATATCGACACGAAAGCCGCGGATATCAGAAAGGTGCAGCATCAGATCGCGGTTGAAGAGCAGCGAGAGGATGACGACTGCCGCGACCGTGCGGGACACGAGCGTCGGGATCGCGACGCCCGCGACATCCATACCGAAGCCAAAGATCAAAACGGCGTTGCCGATCACGTTGATACTGTTCATCAGGAGCGAAACTTTGAGCGACACGTCGCTGTGGCCCATCGTGCGGAACAGCGCCGCGCCGCCGTTGTAGAGCGCGATGCCGGGGATGGACGCCATCACATATAAATAATAGGTGTTCGTTGCCGCCATGACGTCTGGCTCGATATGGCCGAACATCACGGTCAATATCTGCGTGCGGAACAGGTACAGCAGCGCCACGAAGAAGACCGACACCGCGCCGAGCAGCGCGATGAGCTGCTGGCCCGCGTTGCAGGCATCCTCCTTCTGCCTCTGTCCGATATACTGGCCCGCGACGGCTGCGCCGCCGGTCGCCATCGCCGAGAAAATGTAGATCATCAGATTGCTGATCGAGTCGACGAGCGACACCGCGCTGATCGCCGCGTCGCCGACGGTCGCGACCATCAGCGAGTCAGCAAGTCCCACCGTGATGGCCAAAAACTGCTCGAGCAGCAGCGGCCACATCAGCGCGACGAGCTGGTGGTTCGTAAACATCATTTCCTTGTCAGCGCGCACCGGCGCTGCCAGCTTGCCCATGCTTTCACTCTCCTTGTATCGTTTGAGCCTGTATCATAAGCCATTTGCCGTTGTTTGTCAACGCCGCGTCAAAGAAGATACGGTTTCAGTGCCGTGCCCCAGACTTCGACGAGCTTTTCCTTCGTCCATCTGGCGTTAGCCGGCGAGGTGGACGGCAGTTGGACGGCCTCGCGCCCGAGCTTCGCGCGGCAGTATTTTTTGTAGCAGGCGTAGGACGTGCCGCCGTTGCAGAAGATGGCCCGAATGTCTGCCGCGTCCAAAATGACGGACAGGTCGTTCGGCACGATGTTCGTGATGCTTGCGTCCGACGATCCCACGATCTCGCACGAGCCGATGGTATCCCACATGGCGATGCCGCGGCGCAGGACCATCGCTTTCTTCTCTTCGACGCTCTTCGGCGTTTTCTCTCCCAAAACGGCGGCAAGCGTCGGCCAGAAGCGGTTCTGCGGGTGGGCGTAAAAGAATGCCGCCTCCCTTGACTTGACCGACGGGAACGAGCCCAGGATCAGCACGCGCGACTTTTCGTCATACAACGGCGGAATATTATGGACCTGCGTCTTAAGCTCCATTTTCTCGTCCCCTTTCTGCCTTTTTCGCCATTTTAACACAGGAACATCAAATCGCCAAGTCCCGTTTTCTCCGTCTGCGTGCGCTTCGCTGCGGAAATGGGTTGGCTTTTCGGCAAAGTCATGTTATGATAAAGTAGATATATATTAAATGTAGGTGCCTTGCCTCGCGTGGGCACGGTCATCTTTGAGAAAGGACATCTATGAAAGACGACGACAATCACATTCTCCTTTTAGAAAAGGGCAAACGAGGCCTTCTGCAGATCATCTTCGGCCGCACGGGCATCATCATCGTTTCGCTGATCGTGCAGATCTTGTTCCTCTTTGCCGCCTTTTACAAGCTCGAGGGCTTTCTGCCCTACTTCTGGGGCGGCAACACGCTGCTGTCGGCGGCAGTCGTGCTGTTTCTGTTCGGCAACGACGACAACCCGACCATCAAGCTCACGTGGTTTTTTATCCTCGCGGTGCTGCCGGTGTTCGGCTTGATTCTGTATGTTTACATCAAGACCGACCTCGGCCACCGGCTGATGATCCGCCGCTACAACGACATCCTGTCGCAGACGGAGCACTTCGCCCCCTCGGAAAGCGCGTGTTCCAAGGAGGAATTACCGGAGGAGCTCCAAAGCCTTGCCTCCTACCTGAATTCCTGCGGCTTCCCCTGCTACCAAAACACACAGGCGCAATACTTCCCCCTCGGCGACGATGCGTTCGAGGTCATGTGCGACGAGCTCCAAAAGGCCGAGCACTTCATCTTCCTCGAGTATTTCATCGTCAGGGAGGGCTACATGTGGGGCCGCATCCTTGAGATTCTCAAGGAAAAGGTCAACGCGGGCGTCGAGGTGCGCGTGCTGTACGACGGCACCTGCGCGGTCGCGCTCCTCCCCTATTCCTACCCCGAAAAGCTCGAAAAGCTCGGCATTGCCTGCAAGATGTTCGCGCCGCTGCGCCCGTTCGTCTCCACGCACTACAACTACCGCGACCACCGCAAGATCATGGTCATCGACGGCAAGGTCGGCTTCACGGGCGGCATCAACCTCTCGGATGAGTACATCAACCGCACCTCGCGCCTCGGCCACTGGAAGGACACAGCCATTGCCCTGCGCGGTGACGCCGTGCGCAGCCTGACGCTGATGTTTTTGCAGATGTGGGACGTCAGCTCCGTGCACTTTACGCCCGAAGTCTACAGCAAGTATCTCGACGTGCCGCAGCCGGTGCGCGAAAAGGAAGCGGGCTATGTCATCCCCTACGGCGACAGCCCGCTCGACCGCGACCTCGTCGGCGAGATGGTCTATATGGACATCATCAACCGCGCCAATCACTACGTGCACATCATGACGCCGTATCTCATCATCGACAACGAGATGATCACGGCGCTGACCTACGCCGCGCGCCGCGGCGTGGAGGTCCAGCTCATCCTGCCGCACGTGCCCGACAAGGAGATCGCCTTCTCGCTCGCGCATACGTATTACCGCAGGCTGCTTGAAAACGGTGTACAAATTTATGAGTACGAGCCGGGCTTCGTTCACGCGAAGGTCTTCGTCAGCGATGACTGCAAGGCGACCGTCGGCACGATCAATTTAGACTACCGCAGCCTGTACCACCACTTTGAATGCGGCACGTACCTCTATGCGTCCCCCGAAGTCCCAAAAATTGAGCAAGACTTCCAGCAGACGCTCGCCAAGTGCGTCCGCGCGGACGCAGAGCTTCTCAAAAACGACCCGTTTATGCGAAAGCTCATCGGCCCCGGCATGCGCTTCATCGCCCCGCTGCTGTAAGAAGTAAAAAAGTCGAAACCGAAAGGTTTCGACTTTTTTTATTCTCAATTACTTTTCGAGCTGCTCGAGCGCGCTGCACACAGCATCGTATTCCTTCCGCACTGCCTCATAGAGCGGCTGTACGCTTTCAGGCATCGAATCCTGACCGCGCAGCGCTTCCGTCATCTGAAAGCTGGCGTGAGCAAGCGAGCCGAGTCCTAAGTTCAGCGCCACACCCTTGAGCGTGTGCACCGCGCGGAACGCCGTGTTTGAGTGTGCAGCCCTCGTCCTTTTTCGTCAGCTCCATGCAGATCGTCGGGTCGCCCAGACGCTCTTTCGTCTCCTTCTGCATAGTGAGCGCCTTTTCAAGCTGCTGCTCCGTGATGACGCTCGACGAGACCAGAAGATCGCCCAAACGCATGTACGCCATATTCATCCGCCTCCGTCTGCTATCTGCCGATGTATGTTAAGAAGTTGTATATCAGGAAAAATGCGCTATTGCTATAAATTTTTTTCTAAATTTCTCCCCATTTCGCACATATTTTACAATCCATATTTCTTTTTTCCTCAAATTTATCGTGCATTTTTTACCGTCCGCTGACGGCTCTCCCGTTTTTTTGCGGAAACGCTTCGCCCTTTCCGCTCTTTTTTCAATCATTTCTGGCAAAACAGCAGGAAAAACCGGGAAAATTTCCCTTGAATGTTCCGTGGTTCTGTGCTAAGTTTACATTAAGTATCAAATGTTTCTTAAAAACACGCATAAACAGTTTTTGTTTGGCACTGGCTTTTCCGGTGCCTATTTTTTTGTCCGCCCGCCCCGCGGCGGCATTTTTACAAAAGAGCGCGCCCTAAAATGCGTATGAGGTCTACACTATGGTCGAAGCCAAAATCCTGATCGCGGACGATTCGAAAATGAACCAGCAGATCCTTTCCGAAATCCTCGGCGTCCACTACGAATACCTCTATGCCGACGACGGCATGCAGGCGCTCGAGCTGCTGCACTCCGAGTTCGACATCGACCTGCTGCTCGACATCAACATGCCCCGCCTCGACGGCTTCGGCGTGCTCGAGGTGATGAAGCAGCGCAACTGGCTGCAGGAGATCCCCGTCATCATCACCTCGTCCGAGGATGACGAGTCGTTCATCCAGAAGGCCTACGACCTCGGTGTGACGGACTACATCCGCCGCCCGTTCAACCTGACGGTCACGCAGCGGCGCGTGAGCAACGCACTCACGCTCTACGCGCGCCAGAAGCACCTTGTCCACCTGGCCGAAGAGCAGGTTTACGAGCGCGAGAAGACGAACAGCGCCATCATCAACATTCTGAGCCACGTCGTCGAGTCGCGCAACTTCGAATCCGGCACGCACATCCTCCACGTGCGCACCATCACGGATATCCTGCTGCGCCAGCTCGTCTGCACATCTCGGGGCGGCGCGCAAAATAGAAAGGAAGCATCATGGCTCACAACAAATTTCTCCCTCGCGTGCTCGCCGCAGCGGCGGCGATGATGCTGCTCGCAGGCTGCAGCAGCAAGGCAGACCCCGGATTTTCCCCGGCGAACCCTGTCAATATCACGATCTGGACGTACTACAACGGTGAACAGCTCGAAGCGTTCAACGCGCTCGTCGACGAGTTCAACTCGACCGTCGGCAAGGAACAGGGCATCACGGTTGAGAGCTCCAGCCACGGCAGCGTGACCGATCTTGAGAACAACGTCCTCGCCTCTGCAGAGGGCAAGGTCGGTGCCGAGGCGATGCCCAACATCTTCTCCGCCTACGCCGACACTGCCTACGCGCTCGATGAGATGGGTCAAATTGCCGATCTGAGCGATTATCTAAGCGAAGAGGACCGTGCCGCCTTTATTGAGGACTATCTGAGCGAAGGCGACTTCTCCGGCTCGGGCAGTATCAAGATCTTCCCCGTCGCCAAGTCGGCGGAGCTGCTGTTTCTCAATGAAACGGACTGGGAGCCGTTCGCCGCCGCCACAGGCGCAACCTATGACGACTTGGCCACGATCGAAGGCCTCGTCTCCGTCGCCGAACGCTACTACGAGTGGACCGACGCGCAGACGCCCGACATCCCGAACGATGGACGCGCGTTCTTCGGCCGCGACGCGATGGCGAACTACATGCTCATCGGCGCCAAGCAGCTCGGCTGCACGATCTTCGACGCACAGGACGGCAGCATGACGCTGAACTTTGACCATGATACCGTGCGCACCCTCTGGGATAACTACTATGTACCCTTCATCAAGGGCTACTTTTCCGCAAGCGGCCGCTTCCGCAGCGACGACGTGAAGACTGGCAATATCATCGCCTACGTCGGCTCGTCCTCAAGCGCAACGTTCTTCCCCACGCAGGTCATCGCCGACGACATGGACAGCCACGACATCACGCGCAAGGCGCTTGAAAGTCCGAAGTTTGCGAACGGCGAGGACTACGCCGTGCAGCAGGGCGCGGGCATGGTCGTGACGAAGGCGAGCGACGCTGAGATTCAGGCGAGCCTTGTCTTCCTCAAGTGGTTCACCTCGCCCGAGCACAACATCACGTTCTCTGTCGACTCAGGCTACCTCCCCGTCACGCACGAGGGCAACTCCATCGACGCGATCCGCGCAAGCGGTCTTGCCCTCAGCGACGAAATGGACGAAGTCCTCTCCGCCGCAGTCGACACGGTCAACGAAAACCATCTCTACACGCCCCGCGCCTTCTCCGGCGGCACGAACGCCCGCGCCATTCTTGAATATTCCATGAGCGATAAGGCAAGCGCTGACCGCGCTGCGGTCAAAGAGGCAATGGCGCAGGGACAGAGCTTTGAAGAGGCCTCGGCACAGTTTCTCTCCGACGAATGCTTTGAAGCCTGGTATCAGGATACGCTTGCATCGCTTGAGGCCTTTCAGGGCTGAGTGACTGTTCAATGACAAAAAAGGGGCCGTTTTATGTTCTTTCGCAAACCATCGGATCATGTGCCGCACGTCACCATCTTCCATACGATTCTGCGCTCCATGCTCTGGATCCTGTTCATCGAGATCGCGCTGCTCGTCGGCATTCTCTATCTCTGCCGCATCAACACGAGCCTTGAGCAGAATGCTGTCGACATCTTGCAGATACAGACGGAAAACCGCCAAAACTATCTGCAAAGCCAGATGCTCGACGCGCAGGACCTCTCGTCGCTTGCGGGCAAGATCAACGCCGTGACGCAAGCCATGCTCGACGACGGCGAGATCAGCCTCGACACGCTCGACAGCGGCAGCGACGCCGCATCCCCCCTGCTGCTCTCGATCGGCGACAGCCTGATCTCCTCGATGCGCCACCGCCCCATCACCGGCATTTTTGTCGTGCTCAACACGCACGATCTCGACACACGCGAAAAAGGCGAGCCGCTGCCCTGCCTTTATCTGCGCGACCTTGATCCGGATTCTTCCCCCTCGCAGCGCAATTCTGATCTTATGCTCGTGCGCGCACCCGCACAGGTCGTACAGTCGCTCTACATTGCGACCGACACGAGCTGGACGCCCTCGATCAACTACGGAGCCAACGGCAGCAGTGGCTTTCTCTATCCCGTCTTTCAGGCGGCCTACCACGGAAACGGCGAGCTGGATGCCGCGGACTACGGCCACTGGACGTCCTCGCCCTACACGCTCTCCGGCGACGATCACTCCGCCATCGCCTACACCATCCCGCTTATTTTAGATGACGGCACGGTCTACGGCGTGCTCGGCGTTGAAATTCTTGAAAGCTACCTGCAAGCCCTGCTGCCGGGCACCGAGCTGCAAAACGGCAGCTCGGGCACCTATCTTCTCGGCGTCGCATCGAATTCCGCCATCGGAAAAGACGACCTTACCGTCAGCGTCATCTCCGCCTCCCCCGCCGCAAACGCGCCGCAGCAATCCTATGACCAGACGCTGCTGCTCAAGCCGTCAAAGCGCGGTGGCTACCAGAGCGACTCCCCCCTCGGCCTTTGTCACGCCGCCGTGGCACCGCTGACGCTTTACAACCGCAACGCGCCGTTTTCCAATGAGCAGATGCTGCTTATCGGCTCGGTGCCGGTATCGGCGCTTTACGCCTTTTCAGGCGATGTGGTGCGGCTTTTGATCATCGCGGTCCTCGTCGTGCTCACTGCGGGACTTTTCAGCAGCCTTGTGCTGGCGCGCAAGCTCTCGCGCCCGATCTCACGCCTTTCCGACGAGGTCGCGCACGCACGCGAGAGCCGCAGCTCCATCCCCATGCTCTCCGCCACCGGCATCATCGAGCTCGACCGGTTCTCCTCCGCGTTCACGCAGCTCGGACGCGAGGTACTCGATACTTCGACCAAGTTTCTGCGTATCATGGACATGGCAAGCGTGGAGCTCGGCGGCTATGAGCTGCGCTCCGCTCCCGACAGCATCTATGTCACCGACAATTTCTTCGACCTTCTTGGCATGCCCGGCGTTGACGCAGATGACTTAACAGCACAGAGTTTCCGCGAGCTTTTGCAGCGCTTTGAGCGCTCGTGCCCCCACTCCCCCGCGCCCGACAGCGCGATGCTCTACCACATCCGTCTGCCAAGCGGCAAAGAGCGCTACCTTCGCATCGAGACGACGCACGAGGACGGCACACAGGTCGGCCTTGCCGAGGATGTGACCGCCAACACGCTTGAAAAGCTGCGCATTGAGCACGAGCGCGACTATGACACGCTCACAGACCTCTACAACCGCCGTGCCTTCCGCCGCATCTGCGCCGAGTTCTTCTGCTCACCCGAAAAGCTCGGCCACGCGGCGCTTTTGATGTTCGACCTCGACAACCTCAAGCAGATAAACGACACATTTGGCCACGACTGGGGCGACGAGTACATCCGCCTCACAGGCGAATGCTTTGCCAAGAACGCTCCCGCGCGTACCGTCTGCGCGCGCATCAGCGGCGATGAGTTCAATGCTCTCTTCTACGGCTACAACGATCAGGATACGCTGCGCGCAGACATCTGCGCGCTGAAAGCCGCCCTTGAGCAGTCTGTCGTCCAGCTTCCCAGCGGCCGTGAGCTGCGCGTGAGCGTCTCCGGCGGTGTCGCGTGGTATCCCGAGAGCAGCACAAATCTCATCACACTGCGCAAATACGCGGACTTTGCCATGTATCAGGTCAAGCACTCGCGCAAGGGCGAGCTGCTGGAATTCGACCCTGAGGTCTACCGCACCAGCCTGCAGGAAAGACGCTGCCATGAGGAGTTCCGCCGTCTCATCAACGAGGAGCTTGTCACCTATCACTTCCAGCCGATTATCGACGCGAAGGACGGCAGCGTTTTTGCCTATGAAGCGCTCATGCGCGTGGATCTTCCCACGCTGCACTCCCCTGCTGACGTGCTGCGCCTCGCGCGCGAGGAAAACTGCCTGCACGAGGTCGAGCGCATCACGTTCTTCCGCGCGTCAAGTGCATATCAGACGCTTGAAAACGCCGGTAAGGTCGTGCCCAGCGCGCTGCTGTTCGTCAATTCGATTGCAAGCCAGTATCTAACGCCCGATGAGCTTTCGGAATACTCCGCGCGCTACGCCTCGATCCTGCCGCGCATCGTCATTGAGATCACGGAGGAAGAGGTGCTCGACCCCAAGGCGCTGCGCATCAAGCAGACGATCCCCGGCAGCTCTGGCGCGTTCGCGCTCGACGACTACGGCAGCGGCTACAGCAACGAGCGCAGCCTTCTCGAGCTCTCGCCCAACTACATCAAGATCGACCTTTCCATCATCCGCGACATCGACACCGACGCCAACAAGCGCCAGATCGTGTCGAACACCGTGTCCTACGCGCACCAGCGCGGCATGAAGGTCGTGGCCGAGGGCCTTGAGACCGCGAACGAGGTACGCACCGTGCTGTCGCTCGGCGTCGACCTTCTGCAGGGCTTCTTCCTCGCGATGCCGCAAGCCGAGCCCGGCGGCGCGAGCGAAGAAAGTCTTGCCGTCATCGCCGAGATGCACAGCCAGAGCGATGAGAGTCAAATTTCGATATTTGGCGGCGACAAGCAGTAAATATCGCAAAAAGGCTCACGAAAGCAATGCTTTCGTGAGCCTTTTTCTTTTATCCGTTCTCTTTCGCCGTGCGGGCGCATTCGATGATCGTGCGCACCGCGCGGTCGATGTTGATGGGCTTGGAGAGGTGGGCGTTCATGCCCGCGGCGAGGCATTTTTGAATGTCCTCATGGTAGGCGTTGGCTGTGAGGGCGATGATGGGGATGTGCTCCGCCGTCTCGCTGTCGAGCTTTCGGATGGCGGCGGTCGCCTCCAAGCCGTTCATCACCGGCATCTGCATGTCCATCAGGATCGCATCGAACTCGTCTGGCTCTGCCTGCTCGATCCGCTGTAAGCAGTCCTGCCCGTTCACAGCGCGCACACAGTGCACCCTGTAGCCGCGCAGTTGCTCGGCGGTGATCTCGTAATTTAGGTCGTTGTCCTCGCCCACGAGCACGGTGAGCGGCTTTTCCGGCGTATACTTGACGGCGTTTGAGAGCAGGTTCATATAGATCTGCCCGAGGCGGATCTGGTCGGAGAGCAGCACATTGTGGGAAATGTTGTGCAGCTTCCCCGAAAAGCGGATGTTTTTCGCCTCCGCCATGCCCGCGATGGCCTGGCAGTAGAAGTCAAACAGCTCCGGCAGCTTCACCGGCTGCGAGACGATCTTGAATTCCACACTCTCGATGCGTGAAATATCCAGCACATCGTCGATGAGCTCCTGCAGATTGCCGCCGCTGATTTGGATCTTTTCCAGGCACTCTTTCATTTTAGCCGGATCGTCCGCGTGCTGTAAGGCGATATTCGTGAAGCCCATGATGACGTTCATCGGCGTGCGGATGTCGTGCGACATGCACGAGAGGAACTCGGACTTTGCCTCGTTCGCGCGGCGCGCCGCATCTGCCGCGCTCATCAAGTCCTTTTCGCGGCGTTTTTCTTCGCTGTAAAGGCGCATCGCAAAGAGCACCTGCTCCGCTTCGCCATTTTCCCCACGCGTCTGCACAATGAAGCGCACGAGATGCCAGTTGCCGTCCTTCACAGGGTAGGAAAACAGCTCTTGCCCGTGTGGGAGCAGGTCGCCCGCGAAGTTGGAGTGCTCCTCGATCTTGACGATCTCGGCCCGGTCATTCATCAGGTCCACACGATAAACGGACGTGCTGTCCTTGCAGAGCACCTTGAGCATCTGCTGCTCAAGCTTCACGGCCTGCAAATTCTGCTCGAGCGACTTCTGCTTTTCTTCCAGCAGCGTCAGCATGCGCAGGTTCTCCCGCGCGCTGCCGAGGTGCCCGCCGTCAAAGGCAAGCAATCGGAGCTGGCCGGCCGTCATCGCCCGCCGCGGATTGTCAAGGCCGAAAAAGCCGCTCAGATTGCCGCGATAGAAGACCGGCACCGCGATCTCAGAGCGGATGCTCTGCGCCTTCAGGAGCTCGTACTCGCTCGGCATCAGCGTTTTCACATCTTCAATATTGGGAATGACGATCGTCTCGCCGCGGCCGAAGACCTTGAGCCAGTACGGCATATCCGCGGGAACGATCTCCGTCAGGTTGTCGATCTGCGGCGCGACGCCGTTCGCGCACCACTCAAAGGTGTTGCAATAGGCCTCCGCCGTCCCCTCCAGCCGCTCGAAGAGAAACACGCGGTCAGACTGCATGGCCTCGCCGATCAGACTCAGCAGGCGATAAACCAACTCGTCCATCTTCTCCTTGCTGCGGGAGCGGTCGATGCGCGCAAGCTGGTCGATGATTGCAAGGCTGTATTCTGCCGCAATGCTCGCCCCTGCGGTCGCGGGCGGATGTTCTGCTTGCTTCATGCGCTTGTCTCCTTTGCGGCGTTTACACTTGTCATAAATATGCAAAATTGGTCAAAGTTTGTTTATTATAGCAAGGGGTAGTTCGAAAGTAAGCACGAAGTTGTCCCTCCCGTCGATCGTTCGGCATCGCCGCACAAAAAGTGCGCCGGCTCGTTGAGCC